>Ga0210057_1000933_pt1 | contig 46485 bp, 46 predicted proteins | sample CryGeyCG2114_010_2_FD_183968 | JGI IMG/M metagenome (GOLD analysis project Ga0210057, IMG submission 183968) | Groundwater microbial communities from aquifer - Crystal Geyser CG10_big_fil_rev_8/21/14_0.10 (SPAdes) (version 2) | ecosystem: Environmental > Aquatic > Deep subsurface > Groundwater ...
TTTTGATGAGTTTTTCAATAAATTTGAGTTATAAAGTTAAAATAAATTTTGAAGTTTAGCTGGGCTAAGCTGAAAAATTTTTTTAACTTTATAACCGAATTTTTGGGAAACTGGCAAAAATGACATTCGGCGATAGACCCTTTGTGGATATTTTTTAGATATTGACAAATTGGCTTAACTAAGGTATGATTATCAATAAACCCATAAAACAAACAATCAACAAAACAATTTGATTTATTGATTTATGGATTTATTGTTTTATTGTATAAGTATGGAAATTAGAAACATCGCAATTATTGCTCACGTAGACCATGGCAAAACTCGCCTAACTGATGCCCTAATGCAACAGACAGGTATGATTACCGATGATGGTAGTACTAGCATGGACTCCAACGATCTTGAAAAAGAGCGTGGTATTACTATTTATTCCAAAAATACTTCTGTCTTTTACAAGGATACAAAAATAAACATTGTGGATACCCCTGGCCACGCTGATTTTGGCTCCGAAGTAGAGCGCGTACTTAGCTCTATAGATTCGGTTTTGCTAATTGTAGACGCGCAAGAAGGCCCAATGCCACAAACAAAATTTGTTTTAAAAAAATCACTTGAATTAGGCTTAAAACCAATAGTTGTCTTAAATAAGATTGATAAACCGGCCGCGCGACCGGAATGGGCACATGACAAGGTTTTGGAACTTTTTATGGATTTGGGCGCGACTGACGAACAACTTGATTTTACTACCGTATATACAATTGCAAAAGAAGGAGTAGCCAAAATGAACTTATTGGACGACTCAAAAGACCTTGTCCCGCTTCTTGACACAATTATTGAAAAAATACCGGCCGCAAAAGCAGACACTTCCCTCCCCCTCAAATTTCAACCTTTCAATCTTGCATATGACAATTATCTTGGTCGTATGGGTATAGGCAGAATTTATCAAGGAAAGGTTAAGGCTGGTGATAAAGTTTTTATAAAAAAACATAACGGCAAGATTATTTCCGGTAATATTTTGAAATTATTTACTTTCGAAGGCTTGAACAGAAAAGAAGTCAATGAGGCATTGGCCGGTGATATTGTGATGATATCAGGATTGCCGGATATTTATATTGGCGATACTATTTGTATAAAAGAAGACGAAGAACTGCTCCCAATGATAAAAATTGATGAACCAACTATTTCATTAAATTTTTTGGTAAATAACTCCCCTTTTGCCGGCAAAGAAGGAAAATTCGTTACCAGCCAACAGATCAAAAAAAGATTAGAAAAAGAACTGGAAGTAAATGTCGGTTTAAAAATTGACTTCTCTTCCAATGAGTTTTTTAAAGTTTATGGCCGGGGAGAATTGCATATTGCAGTACTACTTGAAAACATGCGAAGAGAAAACTACGAAATACAAGTTTCCCAACCCCAAGTTATTATAAAAGAAATTGATGGAAAAAAACACGAACCTTTTGAAATGGTTACCATCGATATACCGGAAACATCATCCGGAGTAGTTATTGAAAAAATGTCCAAAAGAAAAGGGCAGATGTTGTCTATGCAGCCGGAACAAAATCATATCCGCTTAGTTTACGAGATACCAACCAGAGGATTACTCGGCTATCGCAATGAATTTGTTGTAGACACAAGAGGAGAAGGTATTTTGTGCAGCGAAGTAACCGGATTTAAACCGCATGTCGGAAAAATAGAAAAAAAAGATGTCGGCTCTATGATATCCGGCGTAGCCGGCAAAGTGCTTGCTTACGCGCTGGCAAACCTTCAAGATCGCGGGGTTCTATATGTAAAACCCAATATTGACGTTTATGAAGGTCAAGTGATAGGCAATACAGCCAAAGGTCAAGATATGACAGTAAACCCAATCAAGGGCAAACAGCTGACAAATATGCGCGCTTCCGGCTCTGATGACGCTATTCATCTAGTTCCGCCAATGGATCTAACTCTAGAGAGAGGCCTTGAAGTAATGTTAGAAGACGAATATTTAGAAATCACTCCAAAAAGCATAAGGCTTAGAAAACAACAATTAACCGAAGTAGGTAGAGTAAGAGCATCTCGAAAAACAGACAATTAGTTGTCACGTAACACATATCACATAACACGTAACACTACTTTGTCATTCCGAATTCCTCTCAAGAGGGTGAGGAATCCTTAGAAAAATGTAAGATTGTAGAGAGATCTCTTCCCGATGCTTAAATCGGGACAAACTATCATTCTTGAGAACTCCTCGAGATGACATAAGAAACTGACCATGATTTCAATAATAAATACTATTTTTTATAATTATAATTTATTATAATTAAAAACAATAAAAGCCATGGGAAAATTAATTGATGGAAAACTAATCGCTGAAAAAATAATAGAAAAAACCGCAAAAGAGGTTGTTTTACTTAAAAAAGAAGGCAAAAATCCTAAATTAGCGGTTGTTTTGGTTGGGCGGGACAAGCCATCTGAAACTTATGTAGAAAATAAAAAACAAATCGCCGAAAAAATTGGAATAAATTTTGAATTACACAAATCTGAAGAAGATATTTCAGAAGAAGAATTAATTGAAAAAATTATAGAAATTCAAAAAGATTCTCAATTATCGGGAATTATTGTTCAACTGCCTATTCCCAACCATATCAATACCAAAACCATTTTAAATACTGTAAGACCGGAGTTAGATGTAGACTATTTGACAGATGCCAATTATAAAAAGCTAGAAGAAAATACCAATGATATTTTGCCGCCGACACCCGGCGCTATTGTAGAAATAATTAAAGAATTAAATGTTAACCTAAGTAATAAAAATGTTGTGATAATCGGCAAAGGAATTCTTGTGGGGAAACCACTCGCCGTAATTATGAAAAATATGGGCGCAAATGTAGTAATTTGCGACAGCCAAACAACCGATGTACAAGAAAAATGCTTAAAAGCTGATATCATCATAACCGGAGTCGGCAAAAAAGATATTTTGCGAGGGTGTATGGTAAAAAATGGCGCAATAGTGATAGATGCCGGCACATCTTTTGAAAATGAAAAAATGTATGGTGATGTAAACGTAGCAGAAGTATTGGATATAGCCAGTTATGTAACTCCCACGCCCGGCGGGGTCGGCCCCATAACCGTAGCAATGTTGCTATGGAATACAGTTGTCTGCGCGCAGAAATAATACAAAACCGCCTTTATCCAAAGACGGTTTTTTTGTATTAAATTTCTTCCCCCACCTTTTCGTAACTAATACCTTGTTTTTTCAAATCCTCCCTAAAAAATTCCATATACTCGATATTCATGCCCATTGTTCCGGGCGCTACAATGCCAATTTCTTTACACAAGCCAAGAGATAACATTTCTACGGCAGACACCAAAGACGCGCCGGTAGACCATGACATCGAAGATATACCCATGCCCTCATTGTACGGAATGTACAATTCATAGACATATCGAAAGGCCCTTTGCTCCTTTAGTCCCGAGACGCTAACGCGCATCAATGTAAAATCCCTATCGCTTTCTTTGAGCTTCCAGACAATTGACAACGCCTTAAGAACTACATCAAACACGCTAAAAGAACCCGACAAACCCAAAGGTACTTCCTTATAATCAAGCAAACCCAATCTGCTCAAAATACCCATTTCATCCAGTTCAATGTCAAAGTTATCATTTCTAAGTGCAAGGGCAAAAGTAAAATCATTAATAGTATAATTTGGTTTAAAACAAAATTTCAACTCTCTGTTTAAAAAACCTAATTTTTTTAATGTTTCTATTTCTTGAAAATTACTTGGAAACCTCATGGTTTCTTCGCTTAAGTTGGGAACATCAGAAAAAACTTTATGGGAAGTTCTAATTCCATCAGTCAAAAAAGCAACCAGCTCGCCGCCTTTGACTCCAGGAAAACTAACACTATGAGACCGGCTAAGCGGCGGCAATTTAACTAATTCATTATTTTCTTTAATATATGCCTCGCGCATATATTCATCCAAAGTATTTTCCGGACAAAATACAAACTTGAAGCTGCCATCGACCATAAGACCGCCGACTTGAACAAGCATTTCGTTTGTTTTATCCAAACTGCGATAAGCATCACCCAAAAGCATATCGCCCAAACCGGGCATAATACCGCAATCAACAATGACTGTTTTGTTAAATTTTTTGGCTAATTCATCCAATGTATAGGGATCCTGTGGAGCAAAAGAAACATCCACGATATTTTTGACTTTACAATGCTCTACCAAAGTCTTTAGATAAAAATACCCAAAGTCCCCTGGCACAGCCACCACCGCGACATCGCAATCATAGCTACTACCTTTTAAGAAATCAGTTAGCCAATATTTTGGCACGAGCAATATTTCAATGATACAGTTCATTTCACTTTGCAGTTTCATCAACTTAGCCAAATCAATATCTGCCACGGTTACGCTATAACCACGTTCAACCAAGACCCTAGTTACGTAAGTACCAACTCCTCCACAACCACCATAAATAATAGCTTTCTTTGTCATAAGAGCTCCCCTTCCTTGTTTTGTAATGAACGAAACTACTCCCAATAGTTAAAACCTTAGCATAAACTACAAAAATCTCCAAATAAATTAAGACAAATGCAAAACCAACAATTCTCCCAGCAATACTTCCAATTCTTCCAAAGTCTTGACTCTGACTATTTTTGAACGCCATTCTTTGAGTCCGGGGATATCAAACCCTATTTTATTTGTTTTGAAATACCAAGACAAGTGTTTGCGAAAAGTTGTAATCCCTCTTTCCCCATAATAATTCGTATGAAGTTTTGCGTGCTGAAGTACGATGTTTATCCTCTCATCCAGACTTATTGTTTCTGGGAGATTTTTTAACCCGGTTTCATTTCGCTCCGGATGAAAAACAAAAGCCTGCGCCAATTTAAAAAACCACGGATTTCCAAGAGCTCCTCTGGCTATTAACACCCCATCCGCGCCTGTAACTTCCAACGCTTCGCTTACCTGTCTATGCTCATGTATATCTCCATTTGCCAAAACCGGAATATTGGCTATTTTTTTTGCCTCTGCGATTCTGCTCCAATCACTCTTTCCACTATAACCCTGTTCTTTGGTACGGCCATGTATAGTAATAAGGTCGGCACCGGCTTTTTCTATTACAGGGATAAACTTCTTAAAATCATCTGGATCACTCCAGCCAAGCCTGATTTTTACCGAAAGCGGCGTCTTGCCTATTGCCTGCTTCATTTCTTTGATAATTTTGGATGCTTTATCTGGATCTTTCATCAAGGCGCAGCCATTGAAATTACTGGTAATTTTATATACCGGGCACCCCATATTTATATCAATTCCCTCCGGATTAACCCTCTCCATTACCAAATTGGCGGCTCTTGCCATTGTTAAGGGATCAGCGCCAAAAATCTGCTGGACAATCGGACGTTCAGGTTCAACAAATTCAATCATTTTTAATGTTTTTTCATTGTCCCGCACCAAGGCTTCACTGCTAACCATTTCACGAAACACAATGTCAACACCGCCAATTTGGCGTACAATTTGACAAAATGGCGAATCCGTCATATCTGCCATTGGAGACAAAGCCAATATCTTATTGCCTTGTTGTAATATATTATTTATCCACATATTTTTTAACACGTAACATATAACACGTAGCACATACCACGAGTCACATATCACATAACATATACCGAGTAGTACATATTGTGTAATTTCACACTACACCATTTTAACCAAAAAATCAATATCCAATAAAAAGGACCGCGCGATTGAACGAGCGGTCCGGTTATGGCATAGTTGCTTATTGGTTAAGCAACTTCACCAAATCTTGATACGGCTTTTGGGCATCTGCACCAATTTCAGTACTGAAATCCATACCGTTAACTAATGACTCTAAATCATCTATATTATCTTTCTGAAAATGCCTCATCATAGCATATGCAATACCCCCCACAGCATAATGAATTAACATCCAATGATATTCATCCAAGTCCAAATCATTATCGATTAAATAATTAAATAGTTTTTCCAAGTCAGCTAGTGTTGCCATGTCTTCCTCCTTGACTGATTATCCAACGCGTATTTAAACACAACACAAAAAATTTGTCAAGAATTTAAATCTCGTCAAACAATCAATTCAAATTACTAGTTACGGATTACTGTTTACTAGTTACTAAACTTACCCATAATCCTCATCATCCAAATAAGCTACATCTCCGGCATCGGTGACTATTTTTCTTCCCTTTTTCTCTTTTGAATCGCCATCACCATCTCTATCTTCAAACGGAATATTTTCTAAAATAGAACCGCCAATACCTTCCATTGGCAATCCCGGAGGCGGTTCGGCGCGCTTCCCTTGTGTTTTTTGTAAAAGAGGGGTTCTCACGTGAGACAATGGAAAATGCCAAACAGTCGCCAACTCTTCAATATTCAGTACATAAGGTTTGGGCCCAAGCGACATTTCCCTTTGTTTGTAAGCATTCATAAGCATGCTCTTTCTATATTCACCACGATAATCTTTAAAAAAATAACTGGTATTTACATTTGAAACCGGACGCAGCCCATTACAACTGGGAACATTAAATTGATTCAAGGCTCCAAAAAAAGCATTGATGCTTCTCTCTGAGGCAAAAACTTCTTTGCGGGCCAAATAAATCATTCTCATTTTTGTACTAAAACCCATTTTTGTAATTTTGTTTTCCATTGCCTCAAGTGTTTTTCTCTGGCCCGGCGTAAGTTTCAAAATACGGTTATCATCTTTTTTGTCGTCTGAGCTGCTTTTGACATCTGCCGGACCATGCCCAAATATTTGACCGCTTACTTCTGACAAAAATCTTGATGAACTACTGCCAATGGCACTGGCAAACCCGCCTGATTTTTTGGAACCGGAAGGAGAAAAACTTACCATATCACCAACTATATCTTTTATTTTTTTTATAACATTTTCTTTCCAATCGTTTTTTACTGGTTCAATAAGAATTTGAAACCAAACCTGTTCACCTCGACCAATCCGACTAAAACTCTCCAAAAAAGTCCCCATTGGATCTTTTATAACATAGTCCTCCGCGCTGCCGTGCTCAAAGTCAACATAAGTACGAATTGGATAAGCATAATCTTCTGTAAGGCCAATATTGGCTCCCCACATATCATACTCTTCGTTGGGAAACACACTTGGAATATCCTTGGTATAATCTTCAACTTCCGTTATTTCTACTTCCGGGTACTGGGCATATACCGCTGCTTCAACCAAATCACGATATTTTCTTTCTGTACGTATTAAAAATTGAATGTACCCATCAATACTAATAATTTCAAGGCTAAACCACCGTTGTCTGTAGCCTTTTCTAAATTTAGAGGCCATATTTGCACCAACACGAGCTCCTCCCAAATGAGAGAATAATTGTTCAACTGCCTTTGGTGTCTGTAAATTTGTTGGCGGAATATCTATTGCCAAATTAACCCATGTCCACTTTTCCTGGTATTTGGTTGCTTTGTACGTATCCAAGAAAAAAATACCAATATATATAAATAAGTATGCCAAAATTACCCAGCCTATCGCGGCCATAAACAAAACCACCAATGTGTAAGTAGAGTTGGTATTTAAAAAAACCTGCGCTGAATTTGTATCTATAAAAAGAGACCCAATTTCCATATCATTAAATGTTGTATCGCTTCACTTATTCAAACTGTTTTATCGCGCCTACGGCGCTTGTTCTAAATGTTGTAATTGTTTTGTATTTTATTCACTTAAAACAAGCGAAGCGATAGAACAATTTGAACATTTACAACATCTAAAACATTTTTTACACTTCAACCAGCTTATAAATAATGGCATAAATTATTATAATTCCAAAAACCGCCCACCACATGCCATTTTGCCCGCCGACATATCCCGCCCAATACACAATAACACAAACCAGTGAACCCACCAATGCTATAAAATGCCTCATTAAATTTTCAGACATACAATAATAGATTATTTAGAATAATTAGAATAATTAGATTATTTAGACAATTTATAATTTAAAATTAAATTATACTTAACTAATCGCTAAATATTCTAATAGCTAAACGCTAAATTTAGTATAACATAAAAAAAACCTGCTGGATAGCAAGTTTTTATTTCTTAAGTCTTATGTCTGGGTCTATTTATTTTTCAACCTCTCCCACACAACCAACAAAGGGCTCGCCAAAAATATTGAAGAATATGTACCAACCGTTATGCCCAAAATCAATGCTAGAGAAAAATAATGAATTGAATCACCGCCAAAGAAAAACAACGCCACAAGAACTAACAACGTTGTCAAAGATGTGTTTATTGAACGAGTGATGGATTGATTGACTCCCAAATTAACCGTCTGGGCAAAATGCTCGCTGCCTCTTTTGATTAAATTCTCACGGACTCTATCAAAAACAACTATTGTATCATTTACCGAATAACCCATAATTGTAAGCAAAGCAACTACAAAAGGAATACCTATCTCGACGCCAAGAAAATGCCCCAATAATGCAAATACTCCCATTGTAATAGTCGCATCGTGAATAAGCGCAATAATGGCGGTTACTCCATACTTCCAAGACTTTACTGGCTTTGAGACTCGCCTAAACACATACCCAACATACAAAATTATAGCCAGAACCACCGCAATGGCCGCATAAAAAGACCTTTTGCGAAGCTGTGTGCTAATCGCCGGACCAATAGTCTCAAATCTCTCCTCCAGGACAACCGGTAAATTTTGATTAATTGCCTTCCCAACCCCTTCCACCGCATCAATTTCTATTTCTTCATCATTTTTTGACTCTTCCATTGCTTCAACAGATAATTCAACTTCTTCACCAAACTCATCCCGTAAAACAGACAAGACCAATTGATGTTCGTCTTCTGATAAGAATTTCATTCGCAATATGATTTTATCTGAACCACTCTCTTGAACCAATACTTCTCCAATATCTAAACCACCCAAGACTTCACGTAGTTTGCCAATATCTGGTCTTTTGTCAACTTGTCCATTGACTGCTCTTGTAAATTTAACTTCCATCAATGATCCGCCGGTAAAATCTATGCCTTGTTTTAATCCAAACTGAAATAATACAAGAACGCTCAAGGCAAACAATACGCCTGATATAATAAATGGAATTTTTCTATTTTTTATAATTTGCATATAATTAATCAATAAATCTATAAAGCAATGAAACAAATTAGTTGTTTAATTGTTTGATTGTTTGCTTTATTAATTTATTGTTTTATTGACTTTAGACTTACCAAGAAAAGCCCAGCTTTTTTTGGGAGCAAACCAAGGTACCACAAATCTTAACATCATTCTGGTAACTGTAATTGCAGAAAACATACTGATCAAAATACCAAGCGCCAATGTTACGGCAAAACCTTGTACAAAGCTTGATCCAAACCAGATAAGCAGAGCACAAGTAATCAAAGTAGACACATTTCCATCACGAATAGATGTCCAAGCCCGCAAAAATCCTTCCTCCACAGCAGCCTTCAAGCTCTTTCCTTCTTTTAATTCTTCTTTCAAGCGCTCAAAAATAAGGACATTAGCATCTACTGCCATACCAATTGAAAGGATAAAACCGGCCACACCGGCCAAAGTAAGAGTTACCCCTATTAACTTAAACAAGGCTAAGGTTATTGACATATACACTGCCAAGGCAATTACGGAAAGTAATCCCGGCAAACGATAATAAAGTATCATAAATATCATTACCAAGAGCAAAGCCATAATACCAGCCTTTAAACTTTTGACTAATGATTCCGCTCCAAGGCTTGCGCCAACACTTTGTTGTGATATCAAATCTACCGGTACAGGCAAAGCGCCTGCGTTTAACCTCTGAGAAAGCAAACGAGCTTCTGCCAAATCAAAATTTCCGGTAATAACAGCCCGTCCATCGGTAATTGGCTGTTGTACAGTAGGGATGCTAATTGGCGCGCCATCCAAATAAATCGCAACCGGCTCACCCACATTTCTGGTTGTAATATCTTTAAATAACTCTTTTCCCTCGCTGTCAAACTGCAATGAAACTTGCACAGCGCCTGTCTGCTGATCGCTCACAACTTCCGCTCTTTCTAATTGTGAACCGGATAATCCTGTGTACACATATTGATCTTGAGGAGGAACTATGTCCTCTTCATGCATTTTGCGTATCAAGACCGAAGATATCTCATACTCTGTTGGTATTTGCTCATCTGTCTTGTAAATAATATGGAAACCAAACTGTGTTTCAACCGGCCCAACAATTTGACCTACTTGCGCGCTAAGCACGGCATTTTCAAATTGTTCAACCATTGCGCCTTTATCAAAAAATCCCAAATCACCGCCATCCTTTGCCGAAGCAAAATCAGAAGAAAATTCTTTTGCTAATTGGGCAAAATTATCCGCGTTAACTTCGTTAAACAATTCCTCAGCTTTTGCCAAAGCTTCTGTTTTTGTATAAATCGGAGTTTCACATCCTTGCGCTCCCAAATAACAAACCAATATATGGCTCGCTCTAATCTGTGGATCGCCCTCTCTTTCTACACCTCGTCTCAAAATATTGTAACCCTCAAAGGAGTTAACCAAACCTTTTGATACCTCGCCAACAGAAGCGGATTTAGCCCATTCGTAGACAGGCACAACAGAGCTGCCAGGTCCGATAAAACCAACATATCCGCCATTATTTTTACTTGTCTCTTCTTCCGAATATTGGGAAGCAGCCTCTTCAAAGTCTAATCCGTCATTAATCAGCTTCAAAATATCCAAAGCGCGGCCTTGTGCGCCAAGATTATAATCTTCAAGTTGTTTTTGTTCTTCCGGTGTAAGTCCGCGAGCCGGCTCAGTATTCTTTTCTTTAAATTCCAAAATTGGCGTTTCTCCAATCATTATAATTGCTTGGTTAACATCTGTAATCCCCGGCAACTCAACAATAATGCGATAATCTTCGCCAACTTTTGTGGTCTGAATGTTTGGCTCGCCCACTCCAATACCATTTACGCGCCGTTCAATTACATCTCTCACACCCTCAACCGCAGCACTTCTTTCTGCATTATCTATTGCCGATACGTCTGCCTGGTAAACAAGATGAGCGCCGCCTTGCAAATCCAAACCTAGAGCAAAATCTTTTGCAGGAATATGGGGCAAGCCCAATGATATTTTTTTGTTTACCAAATCAATTTTATTATTAAAAAAAGCCGGTGCGTCATAAAAACTCGCCACTATCAAAAGGACGAAAATGCCGATTATTCCCCATCTAATCTTGTTTCTTATACTTGTCTTTGTACTATTTTTTGAGGCCATAATTTTTATATAAGTGAGGGCATTTTACTATACTGATAAAAATACGTCAAGGACCACTAATTTTTACACAAATATACACGAATTATTATGCAACATGACATATATTTCAAATAAAATTTAAAAGGTTCCCAATACTGTTGTACCGAAAACCTTTTTTCTTCTAATCCCCTTGTAAAGATATTGGAGTTCGTCTAAATAACACAAAATATAACTTAATTGGCACAAAAATAAGCACGCCAAAGCAAATACCAACCAAACCGCCCACAACCGCGCCCACAACAAGACCGCCAACTAAACCCACCACAAAATTCACAAATTGATACTCGGATAGCCCGTTGCCGGACAGCAACAGATATGGGGCAGCAAATACACCCATGCCCACAAAAAAATATATAAAAAATTTACAAGAACTCTCAATTGTGTCAGCAACATCCGGGCATTTCTTCATAAACCCTCCTTTTAATTTGGTGATATTGGATTAAAATCTAGCACAATGAAAATCTTTTGTCAAAAACACCAAACAGCAGATTGTGTATTGACATTTTGCAATTCATAATGTACTTTTAGACATACAAAAGACAAATAATTGTCCTTTACAACCAACAGCAAATTGAGGAGGCAAAAATGCGCTGGCTAGTTAATTACCTAAGATCTGTATTTTGCAAACATGATTGGGAAAAAGAAAATGGTTCTTATCAAATAACAAGTGATTCTGGACATGTTAGGAGAAGTGGTATGAAAGTCTCCGCAACATGCAAAAAATGCGGCTGGCACAAATCTTATTGGAAATTCTAGAAAAGAGACAAACATGAAAGTCCATTACTTTACTATCCTTTCATTTTCGGACACACCTGGTTTGACAATGACCTACAATGTAAGATTCAAAAATATAGCTCTAACCGAAGAAAATGAAGAAAAAATAATAAATAAATTAATAGAAAATCACGCAGAAAGCCTAAAAAAACTTGCACAAACACACTCGGAACCGGAGACAGCAAAAGTCTATCTCTGGAAAGAAAAAAATGGTAAAAAAGAACGGATCTGCCAAATTTATCCAGCGCCGAACTAAAGAGCAAGGAGGCAAAAATGAAATTCCGCTATTCATTTGACTTGGTATACAACAAATGCAATAAACCAACTGAAACGACTGTTGGGGATTGTTTCCACGAATTTGACACACCCGAAGAACAAGAAAAAGAAGAAACTATTCTAAAAAATAAACTTATTGCATCCGGAAAAGAACATCTTGCACGAGTGCACCCATGCGGAACCAATGGATGTCTTACCTCCACACTATGGAGGCAAGAAGAAACAGGCAAAAAAACCAAAATTTGCCAAGTCTTTCCATATTTGGAAAAGGATTAAAAAAACAAAGGAGCAAAGCTCAATCCAATTTGGATTGAGCTTTTTATATTTCACTCTGTCATCCCGGATCCCCTTTAGGGGTGAGGGATCTTTCGAAGCCACGTGTGTACAATAAAAAGATTTCTCTCCCGACTCAGTCGGAATCGAAATGACAATGTCTTATATCTTACACCTGTCACGCCCCGTGGCATTTTTTATACTTCTTTCCACTTCCGCAAGGACAGGCATCATTTCTTCCAACTTTTTTTCCTTCCTCATCCTTTGGCTTGCCTGTTTTAGAACCGGTTGCGGAACTTTTTTTTGCACCCTGCAATGTCATTTTGTCGCTTGCCATTATTGACGGCGCCAACTGCAAACCGGCGCTTACTTTGTAAAAAGAATAAACCACTTGTTTTTGAATATTTGCCAAAAGCTGATTAAACATTTGAAATGTTTCTCTTTTGTACTCAATCAAAGGATCCCTTTGTCCATAACCGCGCAAGCCAATGCCTGTACGCAAATAATCAATAGAAATCAAATGTTCAACCCACAAAGAATCAATTGAACGCAGCATTATGCCTTTTTCAATTGATGCCATCATTTTTACCCCATCTTGCCGGTTGCCGATTGAACTAGCCACTTTATTTTCTAAATCAGAATATTCTTTTTTTGCTTTTTCCAATAAAAATTGCAATATGCTCTCTCTTGCTTCTACCTCATTTAACTTATCAGTTCCACCTTTATTCATGCCCAACAAATGTTCTTTGTCTTCTGAGTTGAAAGAAAAAATTGTTCTGCAGGTTTCGTAAATTTCCTCCATATTCCATTCGCTTTTGTCGTCCACATTGGTATGAAATGAAACTATAAACTCAATCTCTTGCTCCACCATTGCAAAAACTAATTTTTTTAACATATCCGGCTCTTTGTCAACTATTGAGCCAGCATTCAAAATTTCACGGCGTCGAGAATAAATTATATTACGCTGTTTGTTTAAAACGTCATCATACTCAAGCAAATGTTTTCTAATATCAAAATTGTGTCCCTCAACTTTTTTTTGCGCTGTTTCAAGCATTTTTGTAATCATTTTTTGTTCAATCGGCATATCTTCCGGAACTTTCAAACGAGTCATCACATTTCTCATTCTGTCGCCCGCAAACACACGCATCAAGTCATCTTCGGTAGATACAAGAAATTGTGTTTCACCCGGGTCGCCCTGGCGCGCAGAACGTCCGCGCAATTGATTGTCAATACGCCTGGATTCATGTCTTTCCGTGCCCAAAACAAAAAGTCCGCCGGCATCTTTGACCGCCTGCGCTTCTGCCAAAGTTGCATTAGCTCCGCCAAGCTTAATATCCACGCCGCGGCCGGCCATATTGGTTGCCAGCGTTACTGCTCCGGCTCGGCCGGCCTGCGCCACAACTTCGCCTTCTCGTTCATGGTTTTTGGCATTCAATGCCTCGTATGCTATTCCGTTGGCCTCCAAATAACGACCCAATTCTTCGTTTTTTTCAACTGAAATTGTACCAACCAAAATTGGCTGCTTCTTGGACTGACATTCTTTTATTCTCTCAACAATTGCCTTGTCTTTTCCTCTATTATTTCTATAAATTCTATCGGAATGATCAATTCTTTGATCCGGTCGATTGGTTGGAATTACAACCACTTCTAAATTATATATACTTCCAAATTCTTCCGCTTCTGTAATGGCAGTACCTGTCATTCCGGATAATTTGCCATACATCCTAAATAAATTCTGAAATGTAACAGTTGCCAAAGTTTTACTTTCTCTCTGAATTGGCACATTTTCTTTGGCCTCAATCGCCTGGTGCAACCCTTCGGAATAACGGCGTCCCGGCATTTTACGACCGGTAAATTCATCGATAATTACAATTGAATTGCCTTCCACAACATACTCCTTATCTCGTTTGAACAAAACTTCCGCTTTCAAAGCTTGCTCAATATGGTGGACCATCATCATTCCGCCTTCCGCATAAACATTCTCAACATTAAGCCATTTCTCAAACTTGGAAAGACCCTCCTCTGTAAGAGTTGACGCGCGCAATTTTTCATCAATATTATAATCTTCATTTTCTTTTAAATTCTTGACTAATTTTGCAAATTTATAATACTGCTCTGTTGCCTCTTCCGCCGGCGCTGAAATGATAAGAGGAGTTCTAGCCTCATCAATTAAAATAGAATCAACTTCGTCAATTATTGCATAAACCATCTCGTCTCCGGGACGCATTACCATTTCTCCCAATTCCTGCACCATATTGTCGCGCAAATAATCAAACCCAAATTCATTATTTGTTCCATAAGTAATATCACAACGATAGGCCTCTTGCCTGCTAACCGGTCTCAAAAACTCCTCCTCCACTTTGTAACTCCCAGCCTCATCTCTCTTTTTGTCCAGTTCATTTTCCCCCATTTCAGATAGCTTGCCCTGCGTAGCTGAAAGCGAAGCGGGGTCATAAACAAAACTAACACGCTGGTTTTGAATTATACCAACGCTCAAACCCAAAAAATCATAAATCTGGCTCATCCAAACAGCATCGCGCTTGGCAAGATAATCATTTACTGTAATAAGATGAACTCCTCTGCCTGTGAGCGCGTTTAAATATACCGGCAAAGTCGCCACTAATGTTTTACCCTCGCCGGTACGCATTTCCGCAATCCTGCCTTGATGCAAAACCATTCCGCCAATTAATTGAACATCATAATGACGCATACCGGTCGTACGCTTTGAAACTTCGCGAACAACCGCAAAGGCTTCCACCAAAATATCATCCAAAGTCTCGCCTTTTTCAAGACGATTTTTGAATTCAGCAGTTTTTGCCTTCAATTCACTATTAGACAGTTTTTCGTATTCAGGCTCCAAACCATTGATTTTATCCACGCTTGACTGTAATTTTTTCAATGTTTTTTTGTTTGGATCGCCAATGATTTTCTTTAGTAAACTCATAGTTTTGAATGTAGAATGTAGAATTTAGAATGTGGAATTAAGCAATAAGCAAATTTAAAATTGATGCTGTCGCTTAGTTTAGCGTATTTTACGATATTTGTCTATACTTGACAAAATAGGAAAAATATAGTAGGTTTAAGCCAAACACAAACAAATGGAGGAAAAGGTGTCCGCAACAATTAAACCTAGCAAAGCAAAAGAATTGGACCCAAACTTCTTTAAAAACCGTCCAAGTGATGTGAATTGGGTTTTGACTGTCACTCTCTACGACAATACGGAATATACTTTTGTAGGAAACGACTGGAAAGCTACCAGCCGGTTCGGCGAAGTACAAAACGTAGTTGTCAAAGACAGGTACGGCCATCCGGTATTTGATAGACCCGAATACAGAGAAGCCCCAAATGTAAATGCCGTGGCTTACGGCTTTGATCCAATTACCGGAGAAGTAAGAATCGGAATTCTGCACGAAGCTAGGCCTCATGCGGATGACCCCGATGACGAGGACTCTTCCGAACTAATGTTGTTTGCGCAAACCCCAATGGGATTTGTAAACAAAGTCATTGGCGATGATGGCGTCGCAAAAATGGAAAATATGGAGGCAGCTGCCGCTCGAGAAGTTAGCGAAGAAACCGGCGCAACAGCTGTTCTAAAAATCACAAGGCCCTCTTGCCCTCGCCACAATCCACAACCAACCTTCGTAGCCACCTGGAGCGATTTGGTATTCGTAGAAGTAGACTTGCTCAAAATCGAAAATCTCAAACTAGATCGCGGCGAGCAAATCTACAAAGCCGAGTATATCTCGGTGCCGACGCTGCTCAACAGAATCTTTCACGGAGCCTACGAAAATATCAGTTACCGCAGCGCCCTGACAAACGGCGTATTAATGACGTTCTTTGCCACCTACCCAGAGTTTTTCAACGCGAGATAATTCGCGCAAAAGACACAAATTATAAGCCCGATTGATTCGTCAATCCGGGCTTTTTTTATTGACAAAAAAATATTTTCTGATAGTCTAAATAGTGCCTATTATCTAAGTTTACAAACAAAAAGAAAAGGACAAGTGCCATGACAATCAAAATGTATCTAGCAATGATTCTATACAACGCCATTGAAGCGCTCAAAAAAGCCGGTCGCTCTATAAAATCCAAACTTAATTTTTTTGATGATTTGGGAATGGCTGTTCAGTTTTCCAAAGAAGACCTTGAGGAAATTGAAAAACAAATGGCCAAAGAAGACAAAAAGGTTATTGATTTTACAAAACACAAAAAACCAAAAGATGATTTGCTAAACTAAACAAAATGGAGGAATAACATGTTACTGTATCTTTGGATAGTAGTTGTTCTCATGTTAGTCCCAATTATGAGTTTGGGGATTATAATATTAATTGGACATCGCAAAATAAAAAAAATATTATTTTACGATATTGCCTCCAATGTTGCAAAAGCGCGCCAAAAAGGAGATAAATCCAGCACCACTTTTTTTGAAAAAAGTGGTGCTGGATAAATTAAGCCCAGCGAAATAACGCCGGGCTTTTATTTATTTACCCCTGATACTCTTTTGTCTCCCGTATTTCTTTTTTATCTTTCCTTCTCAATTTTTCTTTATACTCTTTTAGTTCGCTTTTTAAGTGATCTTTTACCTTATCAATTGCTTTGTACAAATCCTCCGAATCTTTTACGATCCTAATATCTTTTCCGGGTACATGCACATTTGCTTCCGCATAAAAAATCTCTCCCTTATTATGGTGCTCGCCTCTTTTGCCAATATCAACATCCGCTCTTTGTATATTATCAAAAAATTTATCAAGATCTCCAAATTTTTCCTCTACATATTGCTTTATAGCGCCAGTAAGATCAATCCCCGTGCCGTTTATATTTAAATTCATACTGTTAGATTATTTAGAAAAATTAGATTAGTTAGATTATTTAGAAAAACTATATATTCTACTGCCTAAACAATTTTTATTTCCTCTTCTAATTCAATACCAAACTTATCATACACTTTTTCTTTTATTTTTTCAATCAAAGTCAATACATCTCTGGCAGTCGCGCCACCTAAATTCACCACAAAATTACCATGATCTTGACTAACCTGCGCTTGCCCAACCTTTTCTCCCTTCATACCTGCCTTTTGTACCAACCAACCGGCCGGAATTTTACCACTATCAATAAATTCTTTAGGGATATTTAAATTTCGTAATTTCGCAACTCCGGATATGGTAAAATTTTTAAAAATACAGCCAGTAGAAGAATAACCTTGTGGTTGAGTTTTATTCCTGTATTGCAGATGCCCAAGCGCAATCTTCATCAATTCTTTGTACCCCAAGGCATCCTCTCTGGCTTCGCCATTCACCTTATTTTGGCTTTTTTCAAGGCGCAAATATACCCGCAAAATAATATCTGTATTATGTTTAAAAATACTATTCCGATACCCAAACTTACAATCTTTGTTGTCTAACTCTATCACCTCTCCATCTCTATATACTTCCACTTTCTTTAACGTATCTTTTATTTCACTACCTGTTGCCCCCGCATTCCCTCGCACTGCTCCGCCAATTGTCCCCGGTACTCCTACTCCCCACTCAAATCCGGTTAAATTATTTCTCATTGATTCTTGAGCGACCAAAGCAGTCGTCGCTCCTGCTTCTACGACAACAACTTCATCTTCAATTGTTATTTGTTTATTGTTAATTGTAGATATTACCACTCCCAAAAAACCCTCATCCGATACAAGCATATTACTGCCTCCGCCAATCAAAAAATACTCAATCCCCTCCCCAATTAAAAAATTTAATAATTCTACTAATTTATCCGTGGAATCCACAATAACAAAAAAATCCGCCGGGCCACCAATCTTAAAAGTAGTATGCTTGGACAATGGTTCGTTTATTTTTACTTTGCCAAATTCTTTCAATTTTTTATACAAATCCATATATCCTAATCTACTAATATATCCGAATCTACGGATATCCTAATTATTTTATTCCTTTACTTGTTTCTCGCTTGCGTATTTACCAATCTCATTATGAACACTAAATAATATCCCATTAATTACGTAAGACAAATCTCTATGTATTAAATCTACCATAATTATAATTCTGATATTGCAAAAAACCGTTTTCTTAAGTATAATCCTTGTATACAAATTCGGATATTTGTAGATTCGGATAAAAATTCGTAGATTAGGATATGCAAGCCTTAACCGACAAATTAACAAAAAATCCTGTAGTATACGTTACTAGGGACATTGAACGAGCCCTAGGTCTAAACCCCGATACAAAGGGCTATTTTATTATCTCAAATTCCGGCAGTTTTGCCAAGGAGGCGGCCAAAAATAAAGAAAATATTTTGTTAATATCAGAGGAGAAAAAATTAAACACATCCGAACTATTGCAAAATGAAAAAACAATAGAATTTATAAATAAAATAATTAATCCATCAATTATCGTATTTAAAAACACAAAACAAATTGAGAGAATTTGCAAAGATATGGAGTGGCCGCTTTTAAACCCAAACGCAGAGTTATCAAACAAAATTGAAGAAAAAATATCACAAGTAAAAATATTAGAAGACCTGGATGATCTATTTTTAAAATACGAATTAAAAATTTGCAAAGATACACAGTGGAAGGATAAAAAATTTATATTGCAATTTAACCACTCCCACACCGGAAGCGGGACATTATTAATAGACTCTGAGCAAAAATTAAAAGAAATAAAAACAAAATTTCCCAATCGCGAAGCCAGAATATCCGATTTTATAGATGGTCCAATTTTTACAAATAACAATATATTAGGCAAAGATAGCTTATTAATTGGAAATATCTCATACCAAATTACCGGACTCAAGCCTTTTGCCGAGAAATCTTTTTCTACAATTGGAAATGATTGGGGGTTTGCCAATAAATATCTTACAAAAACCCAAACAGAACGCTTTGAGCTAATAGTAAAGGCAGCCGGTAAAAAACTAAGAGAATTGGGCTGGAATGGTTTATTTGGTGTTGATGCCATTCTAGAAAAATCAAGCGGAAAAATTTATCTTATCGAAATAAACGCCCGCCAGCCGGCCTCTACGACCTTTGAATCCTGGCTGCAATCTAGCAGCGAAAAAGACGGAATAAGCATATTTGAAGCGCATTTGGCCAGCTTGTTGGGAATTAATTTATCAACAGAAAAACTAACACCGATAAATAATGGGGCGCAAGTAATACAGCGCATAGTCGACAAAAATATAATAACTTGCCCAATTGATAATATTTATACCAATCTAAAAAAAGAAGGTCTGGATGTTATCAAATACGAAAACACCGACATTGGCACAGAACTTTTGCGAATTCAAACCAAGCAATCTATAATGACCGGCCACAACAGCCTAAATGAGCTGGGAAACAAGGTAATTAACATAATTTTATCCCCAAACAAAACATTATCAAGGCAAGCATTGGAAACTATAAACAGCTACACAGAGCTGGCTATTGGGAATAAAAAAATATCTTGCCCATATTTTAATAATCTAAGAACAAAAGCGCGCGGAGGCCTCAAAGTATTTACCGGAAAAGGAAGCACCAAAGAAATTTTGGAAGAAATTTCTATAATAGAGAAAAAGGAAAGAGCCGATTTATCCTCATTAGATGAAAATGGCATAAAGAAATTTCTTACAGAGCATAACATCGGGATAGATTGTTCCGGACTTGCCTATTATGTTTTGGACAGCGAACTTATCGCAAAAAACAAAAAACACCTAAAATCATATATATCCTTCCCCCATATAAAAAATCCCGTACGCAAGTTATTGACGAAACTGCGTCCGGCGCAAAATATCAACGTCTCAACCTTGGCTCAAGAAAAAAATAGTTTTCAGATAAAATTAAATAATATAAAACCGGGTGATATGATTATTATGATAGGAACCGGAGCAAAAAAAGATTATAACCATATTATGATTGTTGAGCAAATTGACTATAATTCAAAAAACTGTAACAATGACGACATACAAAATCCAAAAACCATACACTACGTACATTCATTTGCATGGAGCGCGGATGGAAAATACAATCACGGCGTACGCAGAGGAAAAATTGATATTGTAGATACAAATACAAATCTCTTAGAACAAACATGGACTGAACAAAACAAAACCGGCGAAGCGAATGAAACGTTTATGCGCGCAAAACAAGCAAAAATGCTATATTTAAGAAGACTTAACGCGCTTATATAAAAAAACCCAAACCACCCACAAAGGAGAAAGACAGTGGCAAAAAAACCGACAGTCGCGAGCCTAGAAAAAAGAATCGACCAACTCCAAGAATGTGTAAAGCGAGAGCGTCTAAAAAATAGAAACCTTAGAGCTCATTTCGGTCATTTAGACGGGACAGTGGACAAACTTGAAGAGAAAAATAAAAACCAAGAATACGAAATGACTGTTAAAATTGATCAATTAAAAGAAAAACTAGCCAAAAAAGATGTAGACCTGGCTCACGAAGCAGATTTTGCAGAAGAATTAGCCAAAGACTTGCGAACATCAAAAAAAGAATTAGCAGAGTTGGGCGTGAGATATGCGGAAGTTTTTTGTAAAATGAAAGGAATCTTGGACGAAAACCATAAACTAAAAAAAGATCTAAGGAGAGAAGAAAACAATAATTTCCTAAAATTAGGAGAGAATATGGGGTTGCAGACAGCCCTAAACATTGCGCTCAAAGCATTAAAAGGAAACGAACTAAAAGATATTACGGATGAGTGTATTGAAGCACTCGAACAAAAAAATAAATAGCCACTTTCATGGGTTGACTAACAAAAGTCAACCCTTTATTATAAAAAAACAAAAGCTTGCCCCGTAGTGAACCTGCCTGCCGGCAGGCAGGAATTTAATAGATTTTTTGAAAAAATCAAACCGATAACAAATTAAATTTCTACTACAGGGGTTGATTTTTGTAGCTTTTTTTGTTAATATAATACCACTCTATTGAACAACTATTCCACATTCTTAATCCTACATTCTACATTCAAAATATGCAGATACCGGTTGAACACCTAGGCATGCTCAAAACGGCCATTCAATATGGCCTTGTTTCTTGTGTGCTTGCCTTTCTTTGGGCGCCTTTTTTGATCAAAATGTTATACAAATACAAGATAACCAGACATGTTGAATATGACGCGACCCTTGCCATGGGAGCGCGAAAAAGCAAACGAGGAGTCCCTGTCATGGGAGGCCTGCTCGTGATAGTGACTGTGGCTTTGATCACTTATTTTTTTAACTGGGAAAGAACTTTTACATGGGTCCCGATTGGCGTAATGATTCTAGCCGCCGGATTGGGCGGACTAGATGATATTTTAAATATCTTTGGGCAAAAACGCCGAAGCAGAAAATTAAAACAGGTCTTTACCCTTATAAAAGTACATCGCTATTGGTATGTGCGAATGTTCTACGCGTTAACTCTGCCCTGGTGGATATTCAAAAGAACATCAGTCTGGCTTTCGCGCCACCCGGGAAGAGGAATTCACGTACACGAAAAACTTTTGTTGCAATTTATTGCCGGCTTTATTACCGCGTATTGGATTTATTTTAAATTAGGAGAATCATGGAGAGAAGTTTTTATACCTTTTGACGGATTTATAAATTTGGGAATTTGGATTATTCCTCTTATTATTCTATTCGTAATGTTTACCGCAAATGCGGTAAATGTGGCCGACGGAATGGATGGACTTGCCGGAGGCTCCCTTATTATAACTTTTTCCGCTTTGACTCTTTTGAGCTGGCTCCAAGGCTACTCTGAAATTACTTTTTTAAATGCCACTGTTGTTGGCGCTCTTATTACCTACACATATTTCAATATCAAACCGGCCAGATTCCAGATGGGAGATGTGGGTTCGCTTGGGCTGGGAGCGCTATTGGCAATAAACGCGATTGTTATCAATAGAATGCTACTGCTCCCTTTCATCGCTTTTATATTCTATGTAGAGTTAATTACCGTGATAATACAAGTATTTGGGAGACAATTTTTAGGAAAAAGAATTTTCAAAATGGCACCAATCCACCATCATTTTGAATTACGCGGATGGTCCGAGGAAAAAACCGTTATGAGATTCTGGATTGTCCACGCCGCATTTGTGTTGCTGGGATTGTGGATAGCGCTCTACTAGCATGTAACATTTAACATGTAGCATATAACAATTTTTTTGCTACATGTTAAATGCTATATGATACATAAATACCTAAGCTGGGATCAGAAAATTATTGAAAACTTTTCAGATGAAAAAATTAACGCTCTATATGACAAGGGCTATGTTTTTACGCGGCTTGGAAAAGGCGTAATGCAACAGACAAGGAGTTTAAGAATTGATTTATCAAAATTTGAATTGTCCAGTGAAAATAAAAGGGTTTTGAAAAAAAACGAAGGTTTGGATCTAAATATCAAAACAATCCCGTACGAAAACTACGAATGGACAATCGGTAAAATGGCCAAAGATTTTTATGATAAAAAATTTGGAAAAGGAGTTTTTAGCGCAAACAAAATAAAAGAATTACTAACCAATCCGGACAAAAGCAATTTTGATACTTTATTTGTCTATTCATTTGAAGGAAATAATATCGGCTATTCAATCTGCGTGGCTACCGATGAAATAATGCACTATTCCTACCCATTCTACAGCCTACAAGCTAACCCCGGCATGGGAATGATGATAATGGCAATTTCGGCAGCCAAGCAAAATAATAAGCAATACATTTATCTAGGCTCAGCCCAAAGACCAACCGATGTCTACAAATTACAGTTCAAAGGTTTGGAGTGGTTTGACGGCAGTCATTGGAACAATGACTTGAATAAATTAAAAGAAATATTAAAAACCACTGGCCATACCAATTAAACGTGCAGAATAAGCAAAATAAGCAGAGTAGGCAGATTAAGCAATTTTATTGGTTGGCTTAATCCGCTTAATCTGCTTACAAACTTAATCTGCTATGAAAACACACTTTATAGGCATATGCGGGGTAGCCATGAGCGCGCTGGCAATAGCCTTCCAAAAAAAGAACTGGAAAGTCACAGGAAGTGACGCCGGTTTTTTTCCTCCTATTTCAACTCATTTAGAAAAAAACAATATTGATTTTTATCCCGGCTGGCATCCGGAGAAAATGGGGAATCCTGATTTGGTTGTAGTTGGCAATGTCGCCAGCTCAACAAATCCGGAATGGGTATATGTTCAAGAAAACAAATTGAATTATAAGTCATACCCGGAAGTGATTGCGCAATATTTTGTAAAAGAAAACTCCATTGTCTGCGCCGGAACTTACGGAAAAACATCCAGCTCCACGCTTCTCTCATGGATTTTAAAAGAATCCGGTTATGATCCAAGCTATATGTTTGGCGGATTATCAAACAATAAAATAGATTCCGCAAATATTGGGGATTCCAAATGGAGCGTATTAGAAGGAGACGAATATAAATCAAGTCGTTGGGACAACAGCCCAAAATTCAGCCACTACTCCCCTACTTATTTATTATTAACTTCAATAAACTGGGACCATGCCGATGTTTACCCAACAGAACAATCATATTTTGACGCATTTGAAAAATTAATTAAATCAGTTCCAAAAAACGGATTAATCGTAGCGTGCACTGATGACGAAAAAGTAAAAAACTTAATTGAATTAGCAAACTCTCCAATTATTAAATACGGAAAAAACAAGGATGCTGATTATACATATTCTGATGTTAAATCTTCAAAAGACGGACTATCATTTGTTATTTCAAACAAAGAGAACAATTACGAAATCGGAACTGAGATCTTGGGAGAATACCAAGCCTCAAACATAACCGGAAGCTTTGCAATCGCCCAACAAATTGGAATTGAACCGGATAAAATAATCAAAGCAATAAAAACATTCAAAGGAATTAAACGCCGTCTAGAAAAAAGATATGAAAATGAAATAACTGTATTTGACGATATTGCGCATTCTCCGCAAAAAGCGCAATCAATTCTTGAAACACTAAGGTCAACCTATACGGGAAAAATATTTGCAATTTTTGAACCAAATACCGGAAACAGAAGACCGGCATCTTTCCCCGGATACGCAAATACTTTTGAAAAAGCAGATGAAGTAATAATTCCACGTTTGACAAAAGTTAAAATAGATCCAAATGATACAGAAACTCCAGCCGATGGTGAAAAATTAACCGCGATTATAAAAGAAACTCACAACAATGTAAATTATATTGAAGATGATCAAAAACTTATTAATTATCTGATTAATAATACAAAAAAAGACGACTGCATCGTCTTTCTAGGTTCGCACGGTTTTCGTGGAATGATACCTCAGCTAATTAAGCAACTTAAGCAGAATAAGCAAACTGAGCATTAGTATGGCCTATATTAAAACTTTTCGAGATTTGTTAGTCTGGAAAAAGGCGCATATATTGGTATTGAATATTTATAAAATAACTAATAACTACCCAAAACATGAATTGTTTGGATTAGTAAGCCAAATGCGTAGAAGTGCAGTCTCTGTTACAGCTAATGTAGTTGAGGGTTTTAGAAAAAATAGCTTGAAAGATAGTATAAATTTCTATAATATATCTGATGGATCACTCGAAGAACTCAAATATCACCTGCTTTTATCAAAAGACTTAAATTACATAGATGAAAAAGAGTTCCAAAATATTGTGAAACTTTGTGAAGAAGTTGGTAAAATGTTAACAAGGTGGATTCAAAGTCAACGAAAATATTTATAGCTTAACCAACCTACTTACTCTGCTTACGTTGCTTAATCTGCTTAATTTGCTATACTACTTCCCTTCATCAGTAACCTCAACAACAACCTCATTATCTTTAGTATCTGTAACAAGAAGAGAAATTCCACAGACATTGCATTCTATCACTTGATCTTTTACCAAATTAGGAAAGACAGATAAATCTACATCGTTTTTACACTCCGGGCAAATTAATTTCATAGGTTTTAGGTATTAGGTTATAGGTTATTTATAATAATATAACAAATTTATTAAAAAATTACAATATCCGCAGTGACGCGAAGTAATTAATTGCTTAATCTGCTTATTCTGCTTACAAACTTAATCTGCTTAAAATATGACTCCCCAACAATCATACCCAAAACTAGCGCAAGCAATCGGGATAAAAGAACTAATCTTAAAAAGAGAGGATTTACATCCCTTTGGCTCCCACAAAGGAAGATCAATTCCAAAAATGATAGAAGAATATGTAAAACAAGGACATACTAATTTTGTAATTTCTTCTTCCGGGAATGCGGCTTTAGCGGCAATATATTCTATAAATGATTTAAAAGATATAAGTCTAAAAGTTTTTGTCGGTAAAAATATTGATGAAGAAAAATTACAAACGCTAGTATCTAGTATCAAGTATCAAGCATCAAGTATTTCCATTAAGCAAGTTGAAAATCCAAAACAACAGGCATTTTTGGAAGCAAAAAATAATAAAAATGTTATAAACCTGCGTCAATCAACTGATGATCTGGCACTAATTGGATACAAATCTCTTGTAGATGAATTAGAGAAAATAAAAAACTTACAAGCAATTTTTGTTCCCGCATCTTCCGGTACAACCGCCCAAGCCCTGGCGGATTTAAACGCGCAAATTCATATTGTGCAGACTACGGCTTGCAATCCAATTGCTCAAGAGTTTGATAATAACTACGATAAGAGTGCAAATTCAATCGCCGGCGCAATAGTGGACAAAGTGGCCATCAGAAAAGAAAAAGTAATTGAAACAATAAAAAAGAGCCAAGGATTTGGCTGGGTTGTAAATGATGAAGAGATACAAAACGCAATTAATCTCGTGAAAGAGACCGCTGATATAGACATATCGGAAAACAGCGCGCTCTCAATTGCAGGACTACAAAAAGCAGTCAAGAATAGCTGGAAATGGAATGGTCCGGTTGTTTGTTTAATTACTGGAAAATAATAATTAACATTAAATATATGAATTTTGAAACAAGAGAAAGGATAGAAAATACTGAGGAAGAAAAAATAGGAAAACAATTAATAGACGAATTGAAAAATGCTTTGGAAACTCGTGATAAAGAAAACACACTGTCAGTTCTAAAAAAAGTTGGTGAAACTATACACAGCACATGGGGATCCACCATGCCAGTCTCAACTTTGTTTGATAAATTTGAAAAAAAATACACACTTAATCTTTCCACAGGCACTGCCGGCACAAGACTATTTATTAACGACAAGCCAAACAGTATCCATCAAGGAGACTTAATTTTTCCAAATGTAAATCTAAGCCACAAGCAAAAAGGTAAAACATTGGCAGAGGCATTTGAAGAAATATTCAAAGACCTTGCGGAAAATATACAAACCGAAGAAAATCCTTACTATATTGTTAAAATTGCATCAAAAAAAGAAAAAGAATAATTTAATACTAAAAACCCTTTTATTATAAAAAAACCCCCGCATACCGTTATATTGATATACGAGGGACGTGAATACCTATCCGCCTTTGGCGGAAGTCCAAGTTTGCCCCGTTCCAACTTTATGTCGGGACGGGGCCGCCAAGGGTCCAAAGAACCAAAAGGCCCAAAGATCCAAGGCAACAAGCGCCTACTCGCAGGAGACGAGACGGCCGAGGTCGAACCAGTCGTTGCCGAGCCCGCAGAAGTGCAACATCCAGCGGTCGCCGTACCAGTAGAGGCACGGGACACGTACAAACAGCCCGCCCGAGCCCCGCAGAAGCGTACCTGTGAGAACAATGTAAGCCTTGCCCCGTAACTCGGAGGGAATAGTCTTGAGTCCTTTCCCGTCCTCGCCAAGCAGGGCGGGGACATCGCTCAGACCGAAGTTGGCCTTCATCTCCTTCGCCCGTGTCCGCATCGTCGATCCTTTGATCCTGCCGTTGTCTACGTCCTTCAGGAAGCCGACGAACTTCAGATTCGATGGGTCGAACTGGGTAGGCTCAACGTCCTCGATCACCTCGGCTACCCAATCAGGGATGAGGTGGGGGACGTTCTTCTGACAAGGAAACCCCTCTATCTTGAGTTTGGCCATTTTGGCCTCCTTTTGTTTTGCGGCGAACACTGTACCGACCCCATGCCGGCGGAGCGCGTACCACATTGTTAACTGGAAGCATCCCAGCTTTCTTTTGATCAATTTTTACTAAATTAAGCCAAAAGAAAGCAAGGATAGGTATAATATAAAAGAACGATTTGATGCTGAATCATACCGCAAAAAGACCTTTCTGTCAAGTTAAACTTTAAAGCTAAATTCAAAATAATTATTCTAATTCTTTCATCAAATCATTGACTGGTTTAAACCCTCTATCACCTTGTAAAACCACATCAAACTGTGAAGAATATTCTGCGGTTTTTTCTTTTTCTCCGCTATTTTGAAAACCAACACTAATTATATTCTCATAATCAAAACCATTTACCATATCCAAATCATGTAAACCATCACCAAGTAAAATTACATTTTTTCTATTTTTAACAATCCCATACACATCTGGCAAATCACTTAAAACTGTTTCATCTTTATTTAATGAATGAATTACCGGCTCTTTTGCTTTTACAACCCTACCATTTTTGTCCCATTCAAATTGATTGGTAACATAATAAATATTAGAATAATTTTTTCCTACTTTTTTAAAAAACATTTCAACCGCATCTCCACATCCGCTAGCGGACATTATTACAAGTGGTATATTTCTTTCGTGGAGAAAATCTAAAAAATCTTCCACACCTTCTCTAAATCTAACATGTCCATTTTCCACAATATCTTCCAAATCAGCTCTTGATAATTCTGATTCTGCCAGCAATGCATTGTGTGTGTCCCACCACTCTTTCATCATCCTTTTTCTTTTTTCTTCTGGAATATTTAAATCATTTTCAAAAATATGATATTTATCATAAAGTGCGTGTGCTTTTTTTGCATACCCCTCTGAAAGATGCTTGCCATCTCTTAACATTGATATAATAGAAGGAGTTTTAACACCGTCGACCGAACCATACGTTAAAGTTCTGTCAAAATCAGATAAAACATGAACTTTATCAAATCCACTTTGTCGAAAAAAATCTTTTTTCTCTTTTAATTTTTCTGGATTATTAATTACTATTTTCATATCCATTACTAAATCTCTATTATTTTCTAAATTTTCCATATTGTTAGTTGTTAATTGTTAGTTGCTTTTTGAGATAATACTCACAATATTCATCCCCTGTTCCACGCCAACCTTTTCACCATGGCGCAAATAATATTGGTCCTCTAAAATAAGTCCGGTTTTTTTAAATAATTCTTCCAGTTCTTCCAGAGTAAAGCCATAATATATGCGGTCCCCCAAAACTTCTTGTTTTTGCGTTTTCCAAGGCACGCGAAACAAATGATTCCCCAAATCTTCATAGTCCCCTTTCTCCAGCTTATTTTTCACCCAATCACTATATGCATTCCAGTTCAGTAAAATAATCTTTCCATTTGGTTTTAATACCCTTTTCATCTCAGCGAGGGTCTGTAGCTGTAATTGCTCGGTCGGTAAATGATGAAATGCCACCAAACAAAATACCACATCAAACTCTTGATCCCCAAATGGTAGTCCAACCATATCCCCCACTTCAAACCGACATTTTGGATACTGTTTTTTGGCAATCTCAATTAACTTCTCGCTGATATCAATACCAGTGTACTCAATCTTTTTAGCTTTAAGCTTTTCACTTTTAGCTCCTTGCAAACTGGACAAATCCTTGAAAAGCTGATATAATCTACCATTGCCACAGCCAATGTCCAGTACACTATCTCCATCTTTGACAAACATGGCTAATGGTTCCAAATCACGCCATAAAAAAGAGCGTGTATCAGAAAAATGACCGGCAATTTTATTGTAGACATCTCTATTCTGACGTATAATCTCTTGTGTATCCATATGACAACTAATGAAACAATTATTCTTGAACTTATAGATAGCCAGCCCAAAACCAAGGCTAAGTTTGATGATGCCAGAAGAAAAATCTGTGGCAAAATGAAAATACAACAACCATCAAACCGAGACCTCCTAAAATCCTACCAGAAAATGCTCAAAAAGAAAAGCGTAAAACAAGACAAAGTTTTTGAAACTTTTCTTCGTAAAGCTGATATTAGAACACTATCCGGCATAGCAATCGTTACTTCCTTAGTCAAACCATACGCCTGTCCGGGGAAATGCGTGTATTGCCCAACAGAAAAGCGCATGCCAAAAAGCTATATAGCGTCAGAACCGGCGGCTGCCCGCGCCCTGGGCTTAAAATTTGACCCCTTTGAGCAGATGCAAAAACGTATTTTGATGTTGCAAGCAAATGGGCATCCGACTGATAAAATTGAGTATATTATAAAGGGCGGAACATGGAACGCCTACCCTTTAAAATATCAGTACTGGTTTATTTTGGAATCTTTCAAGGCTTGTAACCAATTATCATCAAAACATAGAAACATTAAAACATTAAAATACAAACTCACGCCAAACTCTTCGTTAGAAGAACTGCAAGAGGCTTTGGAAACAGAACAAAGAAAAAACGAAAAAGCCAAATACCGTATTATTGGACTAACCCTGGAAACAAGACCGGATGCAATTGTGCCAAAAACAATTTATCATATGCGAAAACAAGGCTGTACTCGCATAGAACTGGGGCTGCAAGCTCCTGATGATAAGATTTTGGAATTAGTAAAAAGAGGACATACGGTCCAAGAATTCAGAGAAGCCATGGCCCTTCTGCGGCAAGCCGGATTTAAAGTTGACCTGCACTTTATGCCGGATTTACCCGGAACAACGGCCGAGCATGATGTAGAAATGTACAAGCTACTATTCTCCGATCCCGGACTTTGCCCGGATATGGTCAAAATTTATCCAAACACTGTTATTCCATCTGCCGAACTATACCAGTGGTATAAACAAGGCAAATACAAATCATACGGTGGTGAAAAATTATTTAGCGCATTGTTGGAAATGAAATTAGCCACTCCAAGATATTGTCGTATTTCCAGACTTATTCGCGATATTCCAGCCAATGAAATAAAGGACGGAAATATGATTACCAATCTACGCGAGAATTTAAAAAAAGAATTAGAAAAGCGTGGACAAAAATGCCTATGTTTAAGATGCCGCGAAATATCCAGACAAACCAAAGGGCTCTCAAAAAACACTAAACCAAAATTATTTGTAGATAAATACGAAACTACCGGCGGGACAGAATATTTTTTGAGTTTTGAAGATTCAAAAAGAAAAGCGCTTTACGCTTTTTTACGCTTAAGAATCCCCCGTCTTCTCCCTTCGGGGTGGAGTTTACCAGGCGTAGCGAAGCGTAGACTGGCTGGGCAAGCTCAATTTAATCAAGTAGAAGAAAAAATAAAAGAATTATATGATTTAATGCCCGAGATAAAAAACTGTGCTTTTATTCGCGAACTTCATACTTACGGACAATTGCTTGAAATAGGAAAATCTGACAAAAAAGCCAGCCAACACAAAGGAATGGGCAAAAAATTATTGATTGAGGCAGAAAAAATATCCAAGAAAAATGATTTTAAAAAAGTTGCCGTTATCTCCGGGGTTGGCGTGCGAGGTTATTATAAAAAAAATGGGTATAGAAAAATTGGGACATATATGGTTAAGCACATAAACATTTAAACACAAAAGCAATCACTGATAAATATTAGCGCAAATTAGTGAATAAAATTGGTGGTTCTAATTTGACAATATTTGTAAACTTACTATAATACACTAATAATTAATTCAAATAATATGGGCGAAAGAGGATTTAATTTTAACCCAGAACAATATATGAGTGAAGTAAAATCACAAGAAGCAAAGAACGTATCAGAGCGCAAAGCTTTTGACAAACGTATGGAAGAACTAGCCGAAGAGCTAGGTGTTTCTAAAGAGGCAGTTATTCAATCCTACGCTATTGAGGAAGATAATCTACGTTCTCAAGAACCGGATGAATCAACCCTTATCTATGAGAGTGGTCCCGGTAGCAAGGTTGTAGAAAAATCTATCAAAGAAACAGTAAAATCCAAAGAAGAAACCATACTAGAGCGAATAAAAGGACAAACTGATTCACTAACCGAAATACCTAATCGTGTGGCTTTGGAACATGATCTGGAAAGACGTCAAAAAGAAAAAAAAGAATTTTCATTTATTATGATTGACGTAGATAAATTTAAGAGTGTAAATGACAATTATGGGCATGACGGCGGTGATTACGTGTTAAAAACCATAGCAAAAGTTCTAAAAGACACCCTGCGTGAAGGAGATATAATCACCCGCTATGGCGGAGAAGAACTGGTAGTGCTGGCATCTAGCGCTAACGGTAGTGGGCCAGAAGTAGCTGAACGTCTACGCAAAGCAGTAGAGGCCTATAATTTTGAATATGAAGGCAAAAAAATTAACGTGACCATAAGCGCCGGGGTAACCAAACCGGATGGTAATGTAGGAGATATTGAGGCTATGAAAGTACAATCAGACAAAGCGCTGTACGCGGCAAAGGGAGAATTTGGCGCCAATGTACTAGAAGGAGAAAACATTGAACCCGGCCATGAAAATGAACCATCCAGAAACCAAGTATGGTTTTATGACAAAGACGGCAGCCTCAAAAAATACACAAAACCAGAATAAATTATAATAGCAAAAACCTATGCTACAAGAGCAAGACCCGGAAATTTTTGAGTTAATAAAAAAAGAAGAGAAACGTCAAGCTAATGGCTTGGAAATGATACCATCGGAAAATCATACTTCCGGCGCTATTTTGGAAGCTCTAGGTTCACGTCTCACAGACAAATACTCTGAAGGATACCCGGGACAAAGATATTACGGCGGATGTGAAAATGTAGATGAAGTAGAAAATCTAGCACGCGACAGGGCAAAAGATCTTTTTGGAGCTAATTGGGCTAATGTACAGGCACATTCAGGCTGTCCAGCTAATCAGGCAGTATATTTCGCCTTATGCAATCCGGGAGACACGGTTATGGGTTTAAAGTTATACCACGGCGGACACATGACTCACGGTTTAAAACTAAACTTTTCTGGGACATATTACAACAGTATTCAATATGGATGTAGAGAAGACGGATTTATTGATTTGGATGAAATGAGAAAATTAGCGCACGAACACAAGCCAAAATTAATTGTAACCGGCGGAAGCGCTTACCCACAGATATATGAATGGTCCAAATATAAAGAAATAGCCGATGAAGTCGGCGCATTTATGTTGGCTGATATGTCTCACGTTGCGGGTCTTGTAGCAGGAGAGGTACACCCAAACCCGGTTGGGATTGCTGATGTAGTTACAACCACTACTCATAAAACTTTACGCGGACCTCGCGGAGCTATTATTTTGGCAAATGGCAACCCTTCCACACCGCTCAAAAAAGTAGACCGAACAAAGGAAAATATTCCAACACTTGTTGACCGCGCTATAATCCCCGGATTACAAGGCGGCCCCCACAATCATCAAACCGCCGCGATTGCAGTTGCCCTCAAAGAAGCGCTAAGACCGGAGTTTAAAGAATATGCTAAGCAAGTTGTAAAAAATGCAAAAACATTGGCTGAAGAATTATTATCCAAAGGATATAATCTGGTTACAGGCGGAACAGAAACACACTTACTCCTAATAAACTTGGGAAATAAAAATATTACCGGGAAAATTGCAGAAACTGCTCTTGGTAAAGCTGGGATCACAGTAAACAAAAACACAATTCCTCATGATCCAAGAAAACCATTTGATCCCTCCGGTATTCGTTTGGGCACCCCGGCACTAACAAGCAGAGGAATGAAAGAACAAGAAATGAAAGTAATCGCCGGATACATAGACCGCGCTATAATGAATACAGCAGACGAAAATGAATTAAATAAAATTCATAAGGAAGTAAAAGAAATGTGCAAATCATTCCCACTACCGTCCTAATGTTTTAGATGTTGTAAATGTTCAAATTGTTCTATCGCTTCGCTTGTTTTAAGTGAATAAAATACAAAACAATTACAACAATTTGAACACTTAGAACACATAGAACATTTATTATGAAATATAAAACAGCCACACCCGAAGATATGAAAAATGCAGGCAAACAAATTGCCTCATCTTTAAAAGGCGGTGATGTTGTATTACTATATGGAGAATTAGGGGCAGGAAAAACAACATTTACCCAAGGCCTCTCAGAAAAGCTTGGAGTAAAAGAAACGACAACCAGCCCAACATTTACTCTAATGAATGTCTATGACATTAAACCACAAAAATCCCGAGCCAAGCCTCGGGACATAAAAACACTTGTACATATTGATACCTACAGATTAAAAGACCAAGAAGACCTGATTGACACAGGGATTACAGACTACCTTGGTAAAAAAGATACTCTGTGCGTAATAGAGTGGCCTGACAAAATAGAAGATTTGCTTAAAAATAAAAAAACTATAAAAATTTCAATTGAACATACGAATGGAGACACCCGAAGAATAAAAATCACGTGATCAAAATCACGTGATTTTTATTTTGTTATATACTACATGTTACAGGTTACATGATTACTGTTCCTTCAAACTTATCACCGTTCAATGCCTTTTTCACTTCTTTTAAATTACTACCCCTTAAAACAGACACCTTAAGTCTTAATTTCTCAGCTTCACGGCTGGCAATAGGGTCAAATGGAACATTCTTGCCGGCTACCCATTTGTTGCCAACAATATCTTTGCGAAAAGTTTTCCAATCTATTTCTTCTATTTTTTTAGCTCCCTTATACTTAGAAGGATCCTTGTCATAAACAAACTCAATATTGGAAAGATTTAACAATTCTTTTGCCCCATAAGTCTTTGCCAACAAAACAGCATCAAAATCAGTAGAGCACCCGGGCTTCCAACCTGAGGCAACAATAATTGGTTTATTAGTTTTTACTTTTTTTGTCGGATTGCTTATCACTTCACTATGAGCATTCTCCTTAAACAAATATCTAACAAACTGCGCGTTCATCTCCGTAGTATATATTCCAATCTTGTCCAAATCTTTGTTTGATAATTTTACTATTTTTTTGGCAGCGTCTTGATACTGGCGACAGGTAGCCCCCCCGCCAACAACCAAAATAAAACGTTCGCCCTTGGCGACACGTTGTAAAATCATAGACCTAAACTTTTTTAAGAAAGAAATGTCAAAACCGGTTTTTGGAATAATAATTGATCCCCCAACTGAAAGAATTTTAATCATACCCCGTAGTAGAAATTTAATTTATTAATTAGTTATTGATCATTACTTATACTATCATTGTTTATAAACCCTATGGAATTTTATTTGCTCCGTGTTTGATTTTTTTAAAAAATCTATTAAATTCCACTACGGGGCATAATATTATTTTTTAGACAATCCACTTATTACCCAACTAACAATGGTCATTATTAGAGCCCCCCAAAACGCCGGCCAAAAACCAGCCACAGCAAAGCCCTTTACTACCGTACTGGCAAACCAAAATAATAATCCGTTTATAACAAATGTAAAAAGTCCCAATGTTAATATATTAAATGGAAGGGTAAGCAAAAGTATTATTGGCTTAATAAATGCATTCAACAACCCCAAAATAATCACAATAATTGCCGCCGAATAAAACCCATCAACACCAACACCCGGGAGATAATAGGCAATCCCCAAAAGAGTCAGGGAATATAATAACCAACGAATTAGTAAGAACATATAAAATTATTTATTATAATCTATAGTATAACCTTTTTTACTTTTTAAATCAAGGTATAATATTATATCCCCCTGCAAGTCTGTGCGCCAAATATCGCTATTTTCCCTCTCCAAACGCTTAATTACACGCCTAGAGGGATGCCCATATTGATTGTCTTTACCAACCGATATTATGGAAACTTCCGGATCTACCAAATCAAGAAAACCCTGTCCGGAAGAAGTATTGCTGCCATGATGTCCAACCTTTAGTAATTCCGCCTCAATCTGATCTCCGTAATTGTCAACAAGATATTCTTCCAAATCCTCCTCCATATCTCCTGTAAAAAGGACACCATTTTCTCCGTAACTAAGCTTAAACACAATCGAGGCATTATTGTCGCTAGTTTCTTTATCAACACCGGGAATACCCCTATCTACACTCAAATTATGATCCGGATAAATAAAATCAAGTACAGTGTTTGAAATATGCATCTCTTGCCGGCTGTCAATCTCATAAATTTTTGCCCCTTCCTCTTGCGCTGTTTTCCAAAAAAAATTCCATGTTTTATCATTTTTATTTAATCCGGTATAAATTATATTATCTACATCAAATCTTTTTAAGACATCTGTGCACCCACCATAATGATCCAAATCCGGATGGGTTACAAGGAGATAATCTATTCTCTTATCATAATACTCCATCGCCCTACCAAGCGCTCCCAAAATCCGAGCATCTTTTGAACAATCCACTAACATTTGCTCCCCATTGGGCCATTCAATAAAACTCGCATCCCCTTGCCCAATATCCAAAAAAGTTATTTTTATTTCTTTTTCTTTATTTGAACTATCCTCAGTTAAAATATCAACCCCCTCGCTTTTGGCAAGCTTAATTTCATCTTTATTGAGAAAAAATAACATGGCAATCGTAATCACCAATAGTACTAACGTTATAAAAAATGCTTTTTTCATTTGCTTATTATACTATATATTTATATATAAAAAAAATCAGGCCAGTACGACTTATGTCGACCGGCCCTTATATCACATGCCCCCTAATTCTCTTCTCCCAACATCAAAAAAAAGTTGCTTGACCCGACAATCAGTATCTAAAAACTGGGATCCCTTGCCCTGTTTCACAGCATCACGCACAACTTCGGCATATTCTTTCCAGGATTCATCATCCTTTTCTCTGGATATCACAAGGGCAATTGCATGCATAAGTTTCTTGGTTTCGGACTTTAGGTCGTAACTAAGCGGGTAGATACTTCCCCAATCAGTAGCAACCAGCCAGCCAAGACAGTCAGATAACTTTGTGGCAAATTTATAAAAAAACCTGCCATAAGAATCTACCGACCCAATAGAAGAGTCGTTGTGAAATACATTAATCTCTGAGCCGACACTTTCCCAATTACCGCGACTATATTTCACCTCATTCTGCCTCAAATAACTTGATCTGGCGCATAACTCAGAAAGTTCCATTTTTTTCAAACTTTCCATTCTCATTACAGATCCACTTACGTTTAAAACAGGCACTTTACCAACGACAAGAATATCTGCAATGTTAAGGCTAACCAAATTGTAACAGATCACTTCTCTCTCTGACATGCAATACCCCTCCAAACAAGCCTTATGCCTGCAAATTTGTTTTTTCCGTAAAACCGGAACACTGGCAGTCAATATATCACAATATGCAATCGTTGTCAATCTAGTATAATTACGCCCTACTGGAACCCCACTTTTTAAAAATAAATATCATTGATATATATATTATTAAGACCAAAAACATTGGGGTTTTAAAATCAATAGAAGCAAATGGCAAACTTGAAAACCACTCAACAATAGTCGTAATATATTTCAACCCCACAAATGTAATCCAAGCCAGTATTTGCCCAAGCGGATAAAAAACAAAACTAAGCAACACACTTGCAAAACCAAGCATCATAATCCACGGTATCAACCACAAAACCAAAACATTAACAATCGGAGCCACCAAAGAAAGACGTCCAAACTGATACAAAATCAATGGCAATGTCAAAATAATTGCCGCCAAAGTAGACACCAATGATTCCTTTAATCCCAAAAATTCCGGAATTTTATAAAACCACTTGTGTATAATTGGCGACAAATAAATAAGCCCAATAGTTGCCACAAATGATAATTGAAACCCGGAATCCCAGACAAGCACATATGGGTTATGCAAAACCATAACCACAGCCGTTAAAATCATAGCATTTCCAATTCTATTAAGCCGCCCAATACGTCCGGCAAATAAAACCAAAAAACCCATAATACCGGCCCGCACAACCGAACCGCTTGCTCCAGCAAACACTACAAACAAAAAAATGCCAATACTGACAAACCAAAATGCTTTTTTTCTTGGAATCCACAAATGGACAAATAAAGTAATCAGCACAATAGCAATAATTGATATATTATACCCAGATATGGCAACTATATGAGTTAGGCCTGTGCGATTGAAATCTTCTTGCAAATCACCTAGCCCGCCGCGATAACCATAGAGAAGACCAGCCATAAATCCGGCATATGGTTCATGCCAAAGCATATTAACTCTATCTGCAACTGCCTGTTTAACTCCTAAAATACCTTTTAAAATGAAATTTCCTTTTTTACCATCAATCTTATACCCCAGGGCACCCTCTCTGGCCTCATTATTCACCTTGTCTATCTGGGCATTCAAACACATTGAAAACACGCCCGACTTTGCCAAATACATATCATATCTAAATTCAACGATTGGTTCCGGTTTCTCCAAATCACACTCCACTCTGACATTATCACCGTACTTGTACCGCGGATATAGTCGACTCTTTACATACACACTTCCCTTTAAATCTTTACCCTTAACTATATATCGAACACCGTCTGAACGAATATCAGGTTCCTTGCTTATGTGCCCAATAAAAGTATATTTTTCTCCATTATGCGCATATATATATTCATCCGAATTAGCCGGCGGAATCGCCAAATTATACCGAACAATCGCAAAAACAATCAGCATTAAACACACAAATATATAACGCAATCTAATGCTCTCTCTAAATATTATTAATAACGATATAAAAATAAAAGAAATTAAATAAAAATACACAAAATCAATCCTTTTATTAACTAAAGACGCTATAATAATTCCAAAAAGAAAACAAAAACAAAATGCAGTAAACGTTTTACTTTTTGAATTAATTATTTTATTCAACATAATAAAATAGCCCCTAACTAGCATTTGCTAATTTAAATATAAATAGTGTATCATAATTATAGATTATTTAGGCAATAGAATATATAGAATATTTATGGTTAGAATTAATAATGTTAAACCAACTAACTAAATATTCTACTGCCTATTGCCTAATCGCTAAATGCTATAAATATGTCTATATTTTCTAAAATCCAAAAAATTGAAAACCTCTCTCCTGAACTAAAAAGCCTGTATTTACACAAAGTCATGCGAGATATAGCGGTTGGCATGATCAGCATGTTTAGTGTAATTTTTATTTTTACGCTTGGAAAAAGCTTAGAATTCGTTTTTTGGTATTATTTTGCAATTTGTTTTTTATTTTTTTTATTTTTGCCCCTTTGGGCTAAAATAATAAGATATTTTAGCATGCACAAACTAATGGCTTTTGGAAATTTATTTTATATTTTGTATGTCCTATCTTTATATTTGTTAGCCCAAAAACAATTTCCACTAATGACACTGATCGTTTTTGCTGTATTTTTTAACATTTTAGCCCGCGCAACTTATTGGGTCCCATACAACATAAATCTAGCGAATTTTATAGACAAGCACCACAGAGGCAGGCAATTGAGCTTTCTAAATATTGTAATTTCTTTAATCGGGATTGTTATTCCCATATTTTCTGCATTTATAATTGCAAAGTTTGATTTTTCAGTTTTATACATAATATCTATTGCAATTTTTTTTGTATCCTTCTTCCCTATTTTTTTTATCCCCAAGACAAGAGAAAAATATTCTTTTGGTTATTTTGAAACATTCAAAAAAATATTTTCAAAAAAACATTTGCATACAAATTTATCCTACTTTGCCGATGGCTTCCAAGACCATATTGGATCAATAATGTGGCCAATATTTATATTTCTAATTTTAAAAGGCGATTTTTTGAATGTTGGAATAGTCTCTGCGGCCGTTGTCTTGGCAGTTTGTATTTTAAGATATTTTATTGGAGAAGCGGTAGATTTGCTCAATAAAAAGAAGATGTTAAAAATCGGATCCTTTTTACATTCAATTGGATGGATTTTTAAAACAATCGCAAGCACAGGCTTGCATGTATTTTTTATTGGTGTTTACCACGATTTTACAAGAATTCTATTTCAAACACCTTTGGATGTCTTGACTTTTGAAATTGCAGCCGATGAGGGGCACTATATAGATGAATTTACCGTAATGAGAGAGATGGCCCTAAACTTGGGTCGAGCCGTTGTTTTGCTTATAGGGATAATTTTGTTGCAATTTATAAATTTGCAATGGTTATTTTTACTTGGAGTAGCAATTACATTACTCACCGCTCTAATTTCTAAAGATGAATTTTTTTCTGCAAATAGACACTTAGAAAGACTTTAGCAAAACTAAGCAACAATAGACACCAATTTACCTTTCACGTAAATTATTTTTTTTGGCTCTTTTGAGTCCAGCCATTTTTTTATATTTTCATGTTCTAGTGCCTGTTTTTTAGCATCTTCTTCAGATATATCAGCAGAAGCCTCCAAACTAGCGCGCACTTTCCCATTTACTTGCACAACGATAGTTATAACATCATCAATAATTTTATCCTCGTCATATTTTGGCCATTTTTCTAATGTAATAGATTTTTTATATTTTTTATCATTGCAATGCTTCAAATAACCACTCCAAAGTTCTTCCGTAATATGCGGAGCAAAGGGTGAAAGAATGATTAAAAATTTATTAAAAATCTCTTGGTCTTTTGTAAAATCAGTACAATTAAGATTCTTTGATTCATTTATAAAAATCATCAAAGATGAAATAGCAGTATTAAATTTCAATTCTTCAATATCTTCAGTTACTTTTTTAATTGTTTTGTTTATAAGGATATCTAATTTTTCGTAATTATCTGTATCATCTTCTTGTTTCCCAAAATCATAACGAGACTGAAATCTTTCCCAAACCCTATCCAAAAATCTTTTCATCCCTTTTACACCATTAGTACTCCACGGCTTAGCCTGATCTAATGGTCCCATAAACATTTCATACAAACGCAAAGTATCAGCGCCAAACTCATTGACAATATCCGTTGGATTCACAGAATTATTCCATCGTTTGCTCATTTTTCTGTTGTCTTCTCCCAAAATTAAACCCTGATGTCTATTCATTTTAAAAGGTTCATCAAAATCAATAAACCCGGCATCAAACAAAACTTTTGTAAAAAATCTTGCATATAATAAATGCCCATTTACATGTTCTTCTCCGCCAAGATAAAAATCAACCCCGGCTTCGCTTCCAGCTACGCCGGGCAAGCTGGCTTTTTTTCTAGGTCCCATCCATAATTCTATATTATCTTTGGAAGCAAACTCTTTGTCGTTTTTTGGATCCAAATAGCGATAATAATACCAGCTTGAACACATAAAAGTATCAAGTGTATCCACCTCTCTTTTCCAGCCTTTTCCGTATTTTTTCTCCACGCCATATTGAAAATCTTTTGAATAATTTAAAGGCGATTCGCCTGTTGGCTTAAAATCAACATCATCCGGCAATAAAACCGGCAAATCTTTTTCCGGCACCGGCTGTAATTCTCCTTTATCGTCATAGAGCATTGGAATTGGCGCGCCCCAAAACCTTTGGCGCGACACAGACCAATCGCGAAGTTTGTATTGAACTTTTCTTTTGCCTTTTTTATTTTTTTCGAGCCATTCAATCATTTTCTCTTTTGCTTCTTTTGTTGACATTCCATTCAAAAACTCCGACTCAATACTATGGCCTTCTTCCACAAAAGCATCCATTAAAACAGGACACTTCTGCTCCGGATAATTTGGACAAACCACCATTTTAATATTTAATCCAAATTTATTGGCAAACTCCCAATCACGCTCATCATGCGCCGGCACCGCCATAATCGCCCCCGTGCCATAAGTCGCCAAGACATAGTCGGCTATCCAAACCGGAATTTCCTCCCCACTGGCGGGGTTAATCGCTTTCACGCCTTTTAGTTCTACGCCGGTTTTTTCTTGATTGGTCTGGCGTTCCAGTTCGGTTTTTTGCTTTGTCTCATTTATATACTTTTCAACCTCATCCCAATTTGTAATTTGTTTCTTAAAATTTGTTACCTCCTTATGCTCTGGAGAGAGTACGAGATAAGTCGCGCCAAACAAAGTATCTGGACGAGTAGTGAACACATTAATTCTGAATTCTGAATTCTGAATTCTGAATTCAATCTCCGCTCCCTCGCTTCTTCCAATCCATTGTCTTTGTCTTTGTTTTGTTTCTTCCGGCCAATCAACTTTGTCCAAATCTACAATCAGTCTATCGGCATATTCTGTAATTTTCAAAAACCATTGTTCCATGTCTCTTTGTTCCACAACTGTCTCACATCTTTCACACTTTCCATCCGTTACCTGCTCATTGGCAAGCACTGTCTTACAGCCCGCGCACCAATTTACGCTTTGTTTTTTACGATATGCCAAACCACGTTTATACATCAACAAAAAAAACCACTGCGTCCATTTGTAATAATCCGGATTATGCGCCCCTACTTCCCTATCCCAATCCACAGAAATACCCAGAAGTTTGATTTGACTTCTGAAATTATCTATTGCTTTGTCAGTGCTTATACGAGGATGAACATTGTTTTTTATGGCATAATTTTCTGCCGGCAAGCCAAAAGAATCCCAACCAATTGCCTGCAAGACCTTTTTCCCCTGCATTCTTTGATAACGCGCATAAATATCGCAAGCTGTATAAACTTCGGCATGGCCAACATGAAGACCTGATCCAGACGGATAAGGCAGCTGGGGCAAAATATACATTTTGTTTTTTGGCGTGGCATCTTTTGGAGCCTTGAACAATCCCTTCTTTTCCCAATAAGATTGCCAATGCTTTTCTATTTTTTGCGGATTATAGTCCTTCATACTGTATATTTTATTAGCATAATTTGCGTCATTCGCATAAAAATTAGCATCGTTCGTATCACAAGCTAAATAATTCTAAAAGTTTTGGATGTAAATTTGGATTTGCTATCAATATATCCCGCCTATACCTTGTCCATTCATTGCCGTCGCTATCTGTTACAATGGCTCCCGCCTCACGACAAATAAGAGCTGCCGCCAAATAATCATGATCAAATCCACTATTGTTTACAAAAAAATCAATTCCTCCATTTGCCAAATGACACGCGGGGAGCATTGTCCCAAAAGCATGCAGCCACGCATCGGTATCTGTGTTTAATTTTGATAAAACTTTTTTAAACTCTTCTTCCTTCTGTGTATTGTCTGCTCTTATAGCCACTCCAAAACCATGATCAAGAGAATCGACCTTGTTAACAAAAATTTGTTCACCATTCATAAAAGCACCACTTCCTTTTTCCGCAAAAAACAATTCATCGGCCAGAGGATTGTATATTGCCGATATATATAATTCCTTATCTTTTAAAACCGCCACCATTACACACCAAAAAGATATGCCCATAGCAAAATTTCTTGTTCCATCTATTGGATCAATTACCCACTCATATTGTGCCCCCGGATTTATATCATCGCCTTCTTCTTCGGTATGAATGCCATGGTCTGGAAATTCTTCATGTATTTTACTAATCAAAAAATTACTTACAGCAATGTCAGCGTCAGTCACAAGGTCACCCAAATTTGCCTTAATTCTATGGGCAACTCCCTGGCGAAAATATTCTACGGCAATATTCCCGGCTTCTTTAATTGTCTTTTTCAAAAATTTTTGCATAATTATAAGAGGTCTACAAGACTTACAAGGCCCACGATGCTTACAAGGCCTGCATAATTAACTAAGCTTTATAATAACAAAATCTAGTATAACAAGCAAACAGAAGCAAATATATGTGTTATATACACATGCCACATAATAATCCATTCCAATTGGCGGTAAAATTAATGATTTTTGACAAAAAGTCCAAATAATGGTTTAATTTTTAATATAAATTAGTTAAATAATCCTATATGCCCCGTGAAGGAGAACCAAAGTTTAATCCCAAAGAAAAAGATCTGAGAGATGAGTCAGAAATAATAGAGAAAGCAAAAAATGGAGATAAATTAGCTTTTGAAAAACTTGTCAGAAAATACGACGGTCAATTAAAAAAATTCATTTTATACAAAACAAGATCACCCCAAGAAGTTGAAGATATAGCGCAGACAACCTGGCTAAAAGCGCTTAATAATATAAGTAAATTTAACAAAGGCAGTTTCAAATCATGGATTTTTACAATAGCATTTAGAAACTTTCTAAATTACAAAAGAACAGAAAAAATAAATCTAAAAAAAGGAGGTGAAGAATTTGAGGAAAATATACATTTTGATGCAAAAAACGCAAAAATAGTTGGGGAGCTAAACTCTACTGAGAAAAAAATTGAAGAAGAAAGAATAAAATCAAAATTAGATAGTATTATAGAAAAACTTGATTATCAAGAACAAGGCGTAGTTAGGGGAAGACAAGAAGACAGGGATCACGAAGAAATAGCCAAGAGAGAAGGTTTAAAAAATAAACAAAGATCAAGAAAAATATTCCATGAAGCAAAACAAAAAATAAAAGCTATGCTTTCTGATATGGGTATAGGTAAAGAAACATTAGATCAATAAATGCTTGGCTATCCTTTCAACCGCCACCACAAACGCAGAAGTACGCATATCAATATTATATTTCCCTTTTGTCTCCCAAACTTGATTAAATGAATCTTTCATTATTTTCTCTAGCCTCCCCAAAACTTCTTCTTCTGTCCAGTGCTCCTGTTTTACATTTTGATCCCACTCAAAATAACTTACGGTTACACCGCCGGCATTGGCTAATACGTCCGGAACAACTACAATATTATTTTGTTTTAAAATTTCATCCGCCTCAGGCGTTGTTGGCCCATTTGCAAGTTCAACAATAGCTTTGGCTTTTATCTTGCCGGCGTTTTCTGCGGTAATTACATTTTCAAGCGCGGCCGGCACCAAAATATCCACATCCAATTCCAATATTTCTTCATTACTGATGCCTCGACAAGGGCCTTCTTTTGATATTTCTTCTAAACCACAAACCATCCCAACACAATAGCAACCCAAATGCCCGCCTGCCTGTTTGATTTGTTCTGCTTTTTCCGGATCAATTCCATCTTCACTATATACCCCGCCTTTAGAATCACTCACCGCCACTATTTTATACCCCAATTTATGCAAAATTTTTGCCATATGTGAACCGGCATTGCCATAACCCTGAATTGCAACCGTTGTCTCTTCCGGCTTCCAATTCATTTTTCTTGCTAATTCTTGCGTACAATAAACTCCGCCCTGAGCTGTGGAGAAACTCCTACCTTCCGAACCACCTTGGTCCAATGGTTTGCCCGTAATCATACCCGGATCACTGTGTCCAACCAGCTTCTCATATTCGTCAAGCATCCACGCCATAATTTGAGGAGTTGTGTATACATCCGGAGCCGGTACATCCTTATCAGAACCAAGCACACGCCATAATTTTTTTATATAACCGCGTGACAATCTTTCTAATTCACCCGCAGACATTTCTTTTGAATTGACAATTACACCGCCCTTTCCGCCTCCCATTGGTATATTGACAACCGCGCACTTAATTGCCATCCAAAAGGATAATGCCTTTACCTCATCCAAATTAACATCCAGATGATAGCGAATTCCACCCTTGTATACACCCAAAGAGTTATTATACTGGCTTCTAAAGCCGGCAAACACCTCCACGCTGCCATCATCCATCTTTACCGGTATAGAAACAAAAATCACCCTATCAGGTGATTTTAAAATTTTATGAATATCTTCATTTAAATCAAGGATATTAAAAGCCTTATCCAGCTGATTCATTGCATTTTCAAAAGGAGTTTGACTCATAATGATTAGATTATTTAGGCAATAGATTATATAGTTTTGTCTAAATATTCTATATATTATAATCTCTAATCGCTCTAGAGATGTTTATCAATCATTTCTTTTAATTTTTCTTTTTGTACGCCTCCAACTAGTTTATCCACGACTTCTCCATCTTTAAAAACCAAAAAAGTTGGAATACTCATAACTTTGTATCTTCCGGCAGTCTCCTGATTTTTGTCGACATCTAACTTAACTACCTTTACCTTGCTTTTATCATACTCACTGCTTAATTCCTCTATAATTGGCCCCATCATTTGGCAAGGTCCGCACCAAGGCGCCCAAAAATCAACAAAAACCGGCACCTCCGATTTTAAAACCTCTTGTTCAAAACTTGCATCTGTAAGATTTAGCATATTAGTTATAAGTTATAAGATTTAAGAATTGTAACACGGATACGCGAATTAACGCTAATTACGCGGATAACACAGATGTAAAACTTCTTATAACACAATCCGCATAATCCGCGACATCCGCATTAATCTGCCTATCTGTATCACATTTATTTATTTTTCAAATTCTATTTTGCGAACCTTAGTTTCTTCTGTATAGAATTCCAACACATCGCCAACCTCGACCCTTTCTTTGCTTTCAACACGCAATCCACATTCGGTACCGCTTGGGACTTCTTTTACATCAGATTGTCCTGTCTGGCATTTGACAATCTTACCAACCCCAACGGTCTCTTTCCCGCGTTTTATCCTGGCAAAACAATCCTTTAAAACTTTTCCATTTTCCACGCGTCCGCCAATAGTCATGGCACCCTTATCGGTGCGGAAAATTGCCAATACTTTTAGATTGCCAATTTCTGTTACAATTTTCTCTGTATCAAGCATCTTTTCTAACTCATCTTTTACCCAATTTATTAAATCATAAATCACTTCAAAACGCAAAAGTTTTATATTTTTTTCACGGATTGATTCTTCTGCCATTGGTGTTGGTTTTACATGAAACGCCAAAATTGTTCCCTCCGCGCCCTCAGCCTTGCTAATATCGTTTTCTGTTATATTTCCCAGTCCTTTTCCAATAATCTTAACCCCCACCTCGCCATGCCTAATACCCTCAAGTGATCCTATAATAGCCTCAAGTGATCCAAGCACATCTGCTTTTATAATTATATTCAAAGATTTTTTGATATCTCCATCTTCGTCGTCATCTCTTTTCGCCTTAACACCCAATTGTTTTTGCGC
>Ga0210057_1000934_pt1 | contig 46480 bp, 43 predicted proteins | sample CryGeyCG2114_010_2_FD_183968 | JGI IMG/M metagenome (GOLD analysis project Ga0210057, IMG submission 183968) | Groundwater microbial communities from aquifer - Crystal Geyser CG10_big_fil_rev_8/21/14_0.10 (SPAdes) (version 2) | ecosystem: Environmental > Aquatic > Deep subsurface > Groundwater ...
GCCTTCGGCGGGTCGGAGTGTGTAGCGAGTTACTTTGGGGCCGATATTTATTTCCCCCATTTCAACCGGTATCCCAAAACTTTCGAGAGTGCGTTTAATAATGTTTGCGTTAGCGCGTAAATCTCCCGCGCCCGGTTTCTCCATTGCCGAGCGAAGCAATTCAACGGGAGGAGCTTTGTAGTCGGTGAATTTTTGGATTGTCCCAGAAGTAATCGGCTTTGTTTTCTTCTGCGCTTGGGCGTCAAGAAATACGCGAGATTCCTCCTTTTCTTCTTTCTCATCTTGGGAATTTTCCACTTCTTGGACGCGTTTTTCTATTTCTTGAGAAACAGGGGCAAACGAGGGAGTTTTTTCCTTATTTTCCTCCTTTGGCGTTCGGACAAGCTGAATATGCAATGGTTTATTTAGAACGATAATAATTCCGATCAGAGAAAGAATAAAAAGAACAATGCCCCACGCGACTGGGCTAAGCCACGTCTGAGGATATCCGGCGATTCTTCCTAGAATTCCTCCCCAGTCATCTTGAAGCACGTCAATAAGCCCCAGCGTAGAAAGCAAAAAAAGCAATGATCCAATCCATGTAGTGGTCTGAGTTTGGGCTTCGTTATGTCGTATCAAAAAATTTGCGCTGATACCCAGAAATGTTATGGGAAGAAGCACATACCCCCATCCCAAGAGGGTGAAAAGCGCGCGAAATAAAAATTCGCCGGCTGATCCTGCTTGCCCAAAACCGGCAAGCACGAGAATAATCGCGAGCGTTAAGAACACAAGCCCCCAAATGCTCAGGAGCGCTTCTCGAGCAATTGAGAACAAGGGTCGCCTCTCTTTTTTTCTACGAGTCATAAAAATATATAGATAACAGATGTATTATACTCCCAATTCATATATCTTCAAAACATCATAATCATAGTATCGAAATAATTCGTGATATAATATTTGTATGAAAGACCGCGAAAAAATTTTTCGAGCATACGATATACGAGGAACATATCCCGATCAATTACATAAAAACGTTGTTCGGGATTTGGCCATTGTCATCACCGCATTTTTCCCAAAAAGGGGGAGGGTCCTCATCGGACGTGACGCGCGCAAAAGTTCCCCCGCGCTTCTTAAAGAATTAGAAAAAGGACTTTTGGAAAGGGGGGCGCGCGTGTACAACGCGGGGCTGATTACCTCGCCACAGCTTGTGTTTTTGGTGCGCTCAAAAAAAATGGACGGGGGAGTTATCGTTACTGCTTCGCACAATCCACCTCAATATAATGGACTGAAGGTTGTTGATAAAAATGGCGTGGCGATTTCCGGGGAGCAGATAGAAAAAAAACTGACGAATTCCCGCGGGCTTCCCAAAAAGACAGCAAAGAGAAAATCTATCAATATTCATGAGGACGCAATACGCTCGTATGGTGCGTTTTTGGGGGCTCGGGCAAATCTTAAAAAAGATGTTCGCGTCGTGTTTGATGCCTTGCATGGAGCAGTTGGTCCGATCATAAAAAATGTATGCTCAAAACAAAAACATATCATTCCGATTTATTTGAATTTACCGGCGAATGGAAAATTCCCCCCACAGGGGCCCGACCCCACGTACCCGCAAACACAAAAACTTATTAGAAAGGAAATAATAAAACAACGAGCGGACGCGGGTATTTTATTTGATGGCGATGGGGATCGGATGGTGCTTTTAGACGAAAAGGGGAATGTGGTGCGTCCCGAATATGTATGGCGGATGCTTTTTTTAGGAATGAAGGCAAAAAAGACGGTATATGCGACTCCTCTGGCGTGGATGATGGGGGTCCTCTCTCAAGAACTTCGAAGCTTAGGAGTTTTATTGAGTGTTGAACAAAGCAAGGTTGGGCACTCATTTATGGTGAAAAAAATGAGGGCAATAGACGGAGACATTGGAGTTGAACAATCGGGGCATTATTATTTTAAGGATTTCTTTTATGCAGGGTCTGGGATTCTGGCGGCATTATATGCACTCAATGTGTTGAGCCGACTCCCCTACACGCTTTCCGTTTTCTCTTCTCTCCTTCCTGCTTCACATCGACCAAGTGAGCGGGGTATAAAAAAAAGATATGATATGAAAAAAATGTACATTTTATTTAAAAAAATGCTCCCCAAAAATACTTCTCTCTCCTCTCTTGATGGTATATCGGGATGGATGGGTGACGGGTGGTTCAATGTCCGTTCATCAAACACCCAGTTGCGTCTTCGAATAAACGTTGAGGCGGCGACAAAAAAAGAGGCGGAGAGCATATATCAAAAAATCTTAACGGTGATACGAAAATGTTCTTGAGACAAAAATAAGGCAAAAAAGCTTTGGCGCGCTGATTTTTTTTGGAGGTTTTTATTTTGACAGAAAAGAGTCGCGGTGATACCTTTGTACCGATGAACGAAGTATTTCTTGATGCGCATGGGCGCGCGAAAAACAAAGAAGATGTTGTAAATGAAATTCGCTCGTTTATTCTTGAACGGCCTGATTCATTTTATAAAATCATTATCGGGTCTGATTCTTTGCAAACTCTGGGCCACGAAGCGGATTTTGTTACGGCAATCGTTGTTCACCGTGTTGGAAATGGGGGGCGGTATTTTTGGAGCAGATGTCGCGAGTCGAATTTTCATACATTGCGGGATAGAATTATTCGCGAAGTGATGCTTTCTCTGGGGACATCTATGGAGATTCTTGAGATTCTCAAGAAATATCAAGACATCAAGTTTGAATTTGAGGTGCATGTTGATGTAGGATCAAACGGAAAAACCAGCGCGCTAATCTCTGAAGTAACTGGCATGGTGCGCGCGTATCATTTTAACGTAAAGACGAAGCCAGAAAGCTATGCCGCGAGTAGTGTGGCTGATAAGCACGTCTAAAAAATATCAAAATGCAAAACGCAAATCTCAAAATGAATATGTTCGCCAAAGGCGAATTTCATAATTTTGATTTTTAATATTTGATTTTTATATGCGTGATACCATTGTTATAGACATAGAAACCAGTAATACCTTTGCTGATGTGGGGCGCGATAATTTCGGAGCGCTTGATATTTCAGTAGTGGGGATTTATTCGTATAACCAAGACAAATATATCGCATACGAGGCGCACGAACTGGAGACGTTAGGAGAGACACTCAAAGGCGCTGAAATGATTGTCGGGTTCGCGATCTCCCGCTTTGATTTGCCGGTTATGGCAAAACACTATGATTTTGATCTTTTTACTATTCCGCGGATTGATCTTCTGGATGAGATAGAGCTTTCAAGCGGGAAGCGCATTAGCTTACAACTCCTTGCGGAACATAATCTTGGATACGGGAAAAGCGGTACTGGTCTTGATGCGCCGATACTCTTTGAGCAAGGGAAAATAAAAGAACTTAAGGAATATTGTCTTCAAGATGTGAAAGTGACAAAAGATCTCTACGAACTTGCTAAAAAACAAGGACATCTCTATGTTCCCCAGCGAACCGATGAGCCACTCAAGGTTGCTCTGGATTGGCGGGAGAAATTGATGTATCAACGACTATTTTAATAGGAGAGGTGGAATATAGGATAGTAGGGTTAGAGCAAAACCCTAAGCCCCAGACCCTAGACCCTAAACCCTATGAAAAATATCTATCTTGATTACGCGGCGACTACTCCCATAGACAAGTGTGTCTATAGAGCAATGAAACCCTATCTCTCATGTAAAAAGGGATTTTTTGGCAATCCTAACTCGCTTCATCGAGACGGGCAAAAAGCACTTACTGCCCTTGATAAGGCAAGAGACCTGATTGCTCAAAGCATTACGGCAAATCATAACGATATTATTTTTACCGGATCGGCGACTGAAGCAAATAACCTGATTATTCGGGGGACGCTCAAGGCATATTTTAGGAATCGTGCGTCGTGCAAAATAATTCCGGAAATTATCATTTCTTCTATTGAACATCCATCAATAGTAGAGACAGTAAAAGATTTAGAAAAAGACGGATCAGCAAAAATACATTATCTCTCGGTGACAAAAGAAGGAGTGGTAAATCTAGAAGAGATCAAAAAGGCACTCAATGAGAATACAATCTTAGTTTCTATTATGTGGGTAAATAACGAAACCGGCGCTATCCAACCAATTTCCAAAATCGGTGAGATTATCAACGATTTCAAAAATTCCCACCCCTCTACCCCTCCATCCCCCTACCCCATGTTCCATACTGATGCTACACAGGCATTCCAATTCTTTGATCTGAACGTAATCAAAAGCGGTGTGGATGCCATGACATTTTCTGCGCACAAGATATACGGCCCAAAAGGAGTCGGCTGTTTGTATGTAAACAACAATCAATCCTCAACCCTTAACTCTCAACTCCTAAAACCACTAATTACCGGTGGAGGGCAAGAGCGGGGTATGCGATCGGGGACTGAAAATGTTGCGGGAATTGTGGGGCTTGCTAAAGCGGTTGAACTTTGTCAAAAGGAAAGAAAAAAAGAGTATGAGCGCCAGGAAAATCTTTTGAGAGATTTTTTCAATCAGCTCAAGAGAGTGGTTCACGACGTTGAAATAAATGGAGCTTTTGAAAACAAAGCTCCCCATATTCTCAATCTCTTTATTCCTCACCTCAAGCGTCCCAGTATAGCGTTTGATGCGGCGGGGCTTTCTGTTTCAACTGGTTCGGCGTGCGCGGGAAGGCGCGTAGAGCCATCTCATGTATTGCGCGCAATGGGATATGACGATGAAAGAATTTCTCGCAGTGTGCGTATTAGTATAGGAAGGCCCACAACAAAAGGGGAGCTTATGGTTGCAGTAAAAAAAATAACGTACATGGCGGGGGCATAGAGCGCATGGGCTAGAAGACAACTAAATATTGGGGGGTATAATTTAAAAACGATTATTTAAATTACAAATCCTATGTTGCATAAAAAAATTATAAAAATACAACAGATAATAAAAAAAAATAAAATAGTCGCACTTCTTTTTGTTATTGTTTTTATTGGCGGAATATTTGGATCGGCGGTTCTTTTTTCTTCGCGCGCACAGGCAAATATATTAAGTGATATTTATCAGGGCATTTTGAAAGGATTTGGCGGACAAAACATTCAAGAAGTTCCAAAAAAGACGGTCGAGTCTTATGAGCCGATCCCCAATAGCTATGAAGAAGCGATTGTCCGTACGGTTGAAGAAGCAAATCCGGCCGTTGTATCTATTGTGATTACAAAAGATCTCCCGGTGATTGAAAGGTGTCCATACAATCCCTTTGGGGATCTTCCGCCAGACATCCAACAGTTTTTTGGGCTTGGGGGCGGATTTGAATTCTATGAGCCCTGTCAAAAGGGGGTCCAAGAACAAGAAATTGGAGGGGGATCTGGTTTTGTAGTAACATCCGATGGTTTAATCGTGACCAACAAGCACGTTGTTTCCGATACAGAAGCTACCTATACAGTACTCATGAATGATGGCAAGTCATATGACGCGACAGTGCTTGCCAGGCATCCCTTGTTTGATATTGCGGTTCTGAAAATAAAAACATCGGGGCTCTTGCCCGTGCGTCTGGGAGATTCTGACTCGGTGCGTTTAGGACAAAGTGTTGTTGCTATAGGAAACGCTTTGGGAGAATATCGCAATACCATATCAGTAGGCGTTGTTTCGGGGCTTGCGAGGAACATTGTCGCATCGGATGAAAATGGAGCAAGTGAATCAATAGAAAACGTAATTCAAACCGACGCAGCAATTAATCCAGGCAATTCTGGTGGGCCACTGATAAACTTGCGGGGAGAGGTGATCGGTATAAACGTCGCAACGGTATCGGGGGCCCAAAATATTGGGTTCGCGATTCCCATCAACGCGGTACAGCAAGCAGTGCGTTCTGTGCAATCTTTGGGAAAAATCAGCGTGCCATATCTTGGGGTAAGGTACGTTTCTCTCAACGAAACGACTGCGAAGGAATACAAGCTCGAGGTAAGAGAGGGGGCGCTTATAAAAGGAGATGAAAAAAATTTTGCGGTGGAAAAAGATTCTCCGGCGGACAAAGCCGGCCTTAGAGAGGGAGATGTGGTGTTGGAAATTGATGGCAAAAAAATAGATAATGCTCACTCACTCGCATATCTTATTTCTCAATACGCGGTGGGAGACGAAATAGCGCTTAAAGTGCTTCGGGGGAAGGACGTAATAGAATTGAAAACAAAATTGGAAGAAAGGCAGGGATGGGCAGTGGGTGATAGACAGGAGTCTTGATGATAATGAGTAGAATAAAGTGAATACGGGTTGAAATTCTGCAAAATGAGGTTATTATGTCTCTGCTTAAGAAGTGGTATAATAGATCAACTACGGAATTGTAGTTAGTCGCTTTACTTCTAAACAAAATTAGGAATTACTAAATGTAATTTCTCAACAAGCTCGGGGCGCTTAATGTTGTGGCCCCGACGAGTTGAGGACAAATTGGCATGAGGCAGTTCAATAAATTTACTATCAAAGCACAAGAAGCGCTCCAAATCGCCCAAGAAATCGCGGCGGAAAAAAATCATGGAGAATTACGCGCCATCCATCTTCTGGCGGCGCTTGTTTCTGATTCGGGGTCTTTGGTTCAACCGATACTTACAAACGCGGGGATAAATCTTCAAGAACTTGATAAGGAAATAGAACGTGAACTCGCAAAACATCCTAAAATATTTGGGTCACAAGCGATTCCTCTTAACCAGCTTTATCTTTCCCAAGAATTACTCCATGTTTTTGATCGAGCCAATAAAATAGCCACTCAAAAAGGTGACGAGTTTATTTCCTGTGAACATTTTCTGGTCGGAATTGTGGAAGTCCCCTCGCCTGCATCGCTTATTTTGGACAAGGCGGGGTTTGGCAAAGACGGGGCCCTTAAGGCCATGGATGAACTGCGCGGGGAAACGCGAGTCACCGACGAAACGCCAGAAAACAAATTTCAAGTACTTGAAAAATATTCAGTCAATCTCACGCAAAAGGCGCGCGAAGGGAAACTTGATCCAGTTATCGGACGTGACGAAGAATTGAGGCGTCTTATCCAGGTGCTTTCTCGTCGCACAAAAAACAACCCCGTACTTATCGGAGAGCCCGGAGTGGGGAAGACGGCGATTGTGGAAGGACTTGCTCAGCGTATTGTTTCGGGAGAAATTCCCGAGAGTTTGAAAGGAAAAGAAATTTTAATGTTGGATTTGGGATCGTTGGTCGCCGGAACAAAGTTTCGGGGTGATTTTGAAGATCGCTTGAAGGCGTTTATGAAAGAAGTGCAGACCTCGCAGGGGAAGCTCATGCTTTTTATAGATGAAATCCATACGATTGTGGGAGTGGGCGCCGCCGAAGGGGCGATGGATGCCTCTAATCTTCTCAAGCCCGCGCTTGCCCGAGGAGAACTTCGAGCAATCGGGGCGACGACGATTCGCGAGTATCAGCGTTATATTGAAAAAGACGCGGCGCTTGAAAGACGGTTCCAGCCCATCATGGTGGAAGAGCCCAGCATTGAAGATAGCACTGCGATTTTGCGGGGCCTCAAAGAAAAATATGAAGTACATCACGGGATTCGAATTTCAGATGAAGCGATTGTTACCGCGGTTAATCTTTCGGCGCGGTACATCACCGATCGATTTTTGCCGGACAAGGCGATTGACTTAATTGACGAAGCCGCGGCGGCTCGAAAACTCGAATCCGACAGTTTACCAACCGAGATAGAAAAAGTGCGTCGCAACATACGCAGATTTGAAATAGAAAAATCAGCTCTCGCGAAGGAAAAGGGCGCTGTAAGTAAAAAGCGACTCGGAGAAGTGGAAAAAGAATTAGGAAAGCTTAAAAAAGAAGACGAGAAGCTTTCTTCAGTGTGGAAAAAAGAAAAAGATTCTTTTTCTCGTTTGCATGATTTGCAGGTAAATATTGAAGAATTAAAAAGAGAGGCGGAACTTGAAGAACGAAATGGAAACTTTGAACGAGTTGCCCGTATTACGTATGGAGAACTTCCCGCGTTGGAAAAGGACTTACAAGCTCTTGAAAAAAAATATGCCTCACAAAAATCAAGCGGATTTATTAAAGACGCGGTAGACGAAGAGGATATCGCGCAAGTGGTGTCTCGATGGACGGGTGTTCCGGTTTCAAAAATGCTTGAATCGGAAATTGAAAAACTTGGGAAAGTGGAAGATATTTTGCGGGAGCGCGTTATTGGTCAGGACCATGCGATTGGAGCGATTGCCAACGCTCTTCGCCGAGCGCGGGCCGGACTTTCCGATGAACATCGCCCCATCGGGTCATTTATGTTTTTGGGGCCTACCGGCGTAGGAAAAACCGAGCTTGCTCGCGCGCTTTCCGAGTTTATGTTCAATGACGAAAAAGCGCTCATTCGCGTTGATATGTCCGAGTATATGGAAAAGCATTCCGTATCAAAACTCATCGGGTCGCCTCCCGGATATGTGGGGTATGAAGAAGGAGGGCACTTAACCGAAATGATTCGACATCGACCCTACAGCCTGATCCTTTTTGATGAAATAGAAAAAGCTCATCCGGAGGTGTTTAACATTCTCTTGCAGGTCCTTGATAATGGGCGTCTTACTGATGCGAAAGGGAAGGTGACTAATTTCAAAAATACGATTATTATTCTTACTTCAAATATTGGGGGGGAGTTGTTTTCGCAGGCATCCGGAGAAGTTGGTTTTTCCAGAGACGAAGATGAAACGAGCCAGAAGAAGCGATCAGTTGAACGCATTCGCGAACAAGTGGTGGATCAGCTCAAGGATTATTTTAGGCCGGAATTTTTGAATCGTCTCGATGATATTGTTGTATTCAACTCTTTGGGAGAAAAAGAGATCGGCCATATTGTAGAAATGCAGATGAAAGAATTGGTTGAAAAACGGCTTGGGGAGAGGGGGTACAGCGTAGAAATTTCTCCATCGCTTCGCAAATATATCGCTCACGAAGGATTTGATCCGGCATATGGGGCGCGTCCGATCAAACGGTTGATCCAAAAACAAATTTTAGACAAACTTGCGGATAAAATTATTAAAAAAGAACTGAATGTTCGTAAAAAAATTAAAATCGGTTTTCAGTCCCCAAATCGCGTCATTATCTCTTAGCGCGACGATTTTCGTCTTGCTCTTGGGGCTTCTTTCTTCTTCTCGTCTTTGGCTTTGGGTTGTGGCGTATGTTGGGTATGCGCTCTATGTGTATGTAAGATATATACAAAGAGCAAAGACGGGTGCTGGAGGGACATTTCTTTTTTTCTTTGGGGCGGCATTTTTAATTGCCCGAACGTTGCAGATTGAATACGTCGGGATTCCCATTTTTCTTTTTTTGGGGGCGCTCCTATTTTTCTTTCTCGGGTCCTTTACGCTTCATGTGGCGAACCCAAAGCTCGCGAGTAGCACCTTTTACTATTTTTTTATTTTTGTATTTTTTGCAACCGTATTGCGATCTGCTGCGTTTCCAATCTCGTGGTGGAGACTCGCTCTTCTTTTCATATTCCTGTGGGTGGTGATTGGTGATTATATCAGGTTTTTGAGCGATGGATTCGATGCGCGGAAAAGAATTTTTGTCCTTATAATCGCGCTATTGGGGACGCAGGTGGGTTGGGTCGCTTCTTTTCTTTCGTTGGGGTTTTTGCACGCGGCGTCTCTTACATTGGTGTTTGTTATTACCGCGATGGATTTGGTGGTGCATTTTTTCTCCGGCACGCTCAATGTGCACACTCTTAAAAAGGACCTTATATTTTTTGGTGGGTTCTCTCTTCTGATTTTATTTCTTCCCTTGGTATTCTAATCTATGGATACATCTTCGTTGCGTATAGCAAGCGAATCGGAACGTATTACTCGTGTTATTGCAGAACGCATCGCGCGACACATTTCCAATACGAAGAAAAAGAAAGGAGCATATCTTATATTGCTTAAAGGAGACCTTGGGTCGGGGAAAACGACGTTTGCCAAGGGACTCCTTGGTTATTTTGGCATTCGTCCGCGCGCCGCAAGCCCTACGTTTGTGATTATCAAAAGATACAACATAAGGACAAGAAACAAGAAACAAGGAATAAGGGTGGATAATGTGTATCATATTGACGCGTATCGGTTGCGCTCAAAAAAAGATTTGGACGTACTCGGATATAAGGAAACACTTCTTGATTCTCGCGCGCTGGTCCTTATAGAATGGCCTGAAAAAGTGAGAGGAGTGGAACGAAACGCCGATCTCGTTATCTTTTTTGAATATGGAGAAAAAGAGCATCAAAGGATTATCACTATAAAAAACCCGACGAAGAAACGTTTCGTCGGGCAAGAGAACAAGGACTTACGAGTGCGAAGGTGAAGCGCGGGGGATACCGAAGTCCTCGTCGCGCACCACCCAAACAAACGAACGTTTCCCTCCCCACGAAGAGAGGCGAACGTTCGTCGTGGCAGTGCGGATTCCGCTCGGCATTGTTGCCCGGGCGATTGCCTCCACCTCAATTGAACCGGAGATGTCACAGCGAAACCACTGCTGCTCTCCGGACTTGAGGGGGATCATCTTCCCGAACCGAGTCACCACCCCCACACTTACGGGGTATGATGACTCGTTGATGATGGCGATTATCCCGGGGCGAGTGTGGTAGTGCCCATACTGCAAGGGCCCATACACACTCAAAATGCCGATGTAGGCGGCGACCGTCGCCGCCTTGACCGGGCCAGGAGCTCCACGCAGAGCCCCCGAGGTCACGCACCCCGAGAAGAGGGAGCAGAAAACGACGACTCCCAAAATTCTTTTCTTCATTGTGTACCTCCTTTCTATCTACAATTATATCATATCATACACCAAAAGTCAATATCTCTCCAAAAGGGTCAATGAGTGATGTATTGGTTCGTAAATGCAGAAGTGGTAAAATAAAAAAGTAGATTGTATTCCGTAGTTTGAAGTTTGTATTTCCTATAGGAGCCCAAAGTTTGTTACATAAACTCTTAGCCACTAGCTACTATCCTCCCATGCCCCTAGATCTTCAAGACCAATTATCAAAAATGAAACGTGATGCCCAAGAGCGAGACGCAGAGCGTCAAGCTCAGCTTCATAGTGTTGGGTATCTTTCCCCGCAAAAAATTTCAATAAATCTTGAGGCGCTGGCATTGATTCCGCAATCGACCGCCCAAGAAGCGCACGCGGCGATTATTGAGGCGCGCGATAAGCACGTGGCGCTGATTGTCTACGACCCAAAATATTCCAAAACCGTTGAGTTAATAAAAACGCTAGAACAAAGCGGTTATACGATAAAGCTTTACGTTGTTTCTCTTCCGTCTTTGCAGTACGCGTTTGATTATTATAAATTCGTGCCAAAAAAACGTGAGGTGATATCGGGCGCGGTTTCGGTTAAGGAATCTTCGGAGGGGCAGAACATAAAAGAAGAAAGCATCAGCACTCTCTCAAAGGTGCAAGATGTTATTAAAAAATTCAATAACGCGGGGAAAGTAACTGAACTGGTGGAAACGGTCCTCTTGGGAGCGCTGGCGAATCGCGCTTCAGACATTCACTTTGAACCACGCGACAAGACGACCAAGCTTCGGTATCGAATCGACGGAGTGCTTAACGATATTTTTGGAGAATTCAGCCCTGCGGTGTATAAGACAATCCTCTCGCGCATCAAGCTTCTTTCTAATTTAAAACTTAATGTGCGCGATGAACCACAAGATGGGCGCTTCACGATCCAATTGCAAGGGAAAAATGTTGAAGTGCGTGTCGCGCTTGCTCCCTCTGAATTTGGGGAAGTTATCGTGATGCGTCTTTTGGATCCGGATGCGATAGCGCTTTCTCTTGCCGACCTAGGGCTTCGCCAAGACGATCTAAAGATTATTGAAGAACAACTCGCCCGACCAAATGGAATGGCAATCAATACCGGTCCGACTGGATCGGGGAAAACAACAACGTTATACGCGTTTCTCAAACACAAACTCAATCCTGGGATCAAAATTATCACTATCGAAGACCCGATTGAGTATCATTTAGACGGAATTGAGCAAACGCAGGTAAATGCGGAGGCGGGGTATACGTTTGCCTCAGGCTTGCGTTCTTTGATGCGTCAGGACCCGGACGTTATTTTAGTCGGTGAGGTGCGTGATAAAGAAACCGCGGAAATTGCCGTACAGGCCGCGCTGACCGGTCACTTGGTGTTTTCTACCGTGCACGCGAACAGCGCTTCGGCGGGCATCCCGCGTCTTTTGGATCTGGGCGTGAAATCAATCAGTTTGGCGCCGGCGCTTAACCTGCTAATCGCGCAACGTTTGGTGCGTCGGCTATGCACGTCATGTCGCGTTGCAAAAGAAATTGACTCGCAGACCAAGGCGAAACTGGAGGCATACGTTCAAGCGCTTCCCTCAAGAGTAAAGAAAGAACCATATCTTGAAAAAATAGAGATGTATGAACCAAAAGGGTGTGAAGTATGTAATAACACGGGGTACAAGGGGCGCGTGGGGGTATATGAATTGTTAGTTATTACTCCAGCGATGCAGGAACTGATTACCAAACAAGCGGGACAGATTGAAATAGAAAAATCGGCCATGCAAACCGATTTTGTTTCTATGCAACAGGATGGCGTTTTAAAAGTGATACGAGGCGTCACGACATTTGAAGAAGTGGAAGAAGTGACAGGGAAAATTGAATGGGAGCGCAATGAAACATCGTCTTAAAACAGACGATGTTTTTCTTTCCATTCATCGGTGGCATCGTAGATGCGTTCGTGGTCGCTACGGCTTCGCGATTTGAGGCGCGGTATGTCATTGACCCACTCGGTCCCATCCCAATACGCTATCGTCTTGAAGTTGGTTTTATATATACCCTTTTCTCCATACACCGTTCCGACATAAAAATATTTTTTTCCTTGTTCTTGCGCGACTCTGGCGCTGTCAATAAAAAGCCACATCCCCAGCGATTGTCGAATAAGCGAGATATCGTAAAACGAAAACCAAAAATGCGTCATAGTATCATCGGACACCTCTAAGACATAGGCAATCGGCGCATCGTCTTGTTTATAAACAACGACATGTGAAAGAAGTCCGCTGGAAAGTATTGCCATAAGACGCTTGCGGGGCATAATACGAGCGCCGTGTCGTTTTTTAAAATATGCCAGACAAAACGAGATGGCGCGCTCGTCGGCAATGAAAGTTTTTATCGGAATTTGGGCGCGTATAAACATACCGTCAAATTTTTTTGCAATACGGCGATTTTCGCTACTTAAAGAGAAATTATGCAACGCAACACGCGCACTGCGCGCCATATAGAATATGTCTTCGATGTTTTGGGCTCCCGAATATGGCAAATATCCGCCTTCATATATATCACTCAGACGGTCATGAGTTTCGCGCTTGGCGTAATTGCAGTACCCGAATGAATAGGTTTTATACGAGTGAGTGAATTCGCTGTCGAATTTTTTCATGTGGTCGATGAAGAGAATTTATAATCAAGACGGCGGGATGCTTCGGAGATAATTCCTCCAAACGATCCTGATGAAAGAAACAATACCACATCATTGGGTGTTATATCACGCTCAATAACGTCGTGCGCCGCTTGTGGAGTGGATATGGGTGCGACTGATATATGCGCGGCGATAATCCGATTCAAAATATCATGCGAAGAAAGCTGGTCATGTGATGCTGACCCCAGCGATGGAGGAGGATAGAGATACACCTGGTCGCATCCTTCAAAAACCTCGTCGTACCACGACAACGCCAAGCGATCTCGCCAGCTAAAAGTGTATGGTTCAAAAAATACTACTAGGCGGCGTTTGGGGAAATGGAGTTTTATAGCATCAATCGCTGATTTGGCTTTTTGTAGGGAGGATCCGAATCCTTCGTACGCGGGAACGCTTGAAGTAGAAGTTATTTTGTTGAGGCGCCGCTCAAGACCATGAAACATAGCAATAGCTCCCCGGAGCGTCGTGAACGATACCAAGTTACGCTCCAAAACATACGCGCAAGCTCCAACGATGTTTTGGATGTTGTGCGCTCCAAGAAGTGTCGTGGTGATGTTGCCCAGCGTTTTTCCCCGGTGTACGAGAGAAAACGACGATGTTTCTCCAAAGACAATATCGCGAGCATGCCAATCGCCAATGGAAACGCCATACGTTATAGTCCGAGTGTGACGCTTGGGGATAAGTCCAATGGCGTGCGGATTATCAGCGCACACCACCAACAAGCCCTCATCGGGCATGTGATTGAGAAGCTTGCGGAATGTCGTAAGATATGACTCGTGTGTTGGAAATACGTTGACGTGATCGTGGTCGGCGGAACTTAAGATGATGTCGGTGGGATGATAGTGTAAAAATTTTGATGATGGATCATCCTGTCCCGATGGATATTCGTCCCCCTCAATAATAAATTCGTCATCTAACCCTATGGACGAGGAATAGGGGAGATCAAGGGGAAGTGCGCCAATAAAATATCCGGGGTCTTTTTTCGCGCAGAGTAGTATCCAAACAACAAGTGTTGTGAGGGTTGATTTCCCGTAACTTCCGCACACAACAACATTGTGGCGGTCTTGTGTAAGCGTGCCAAGCATATGAGGAAATGACGTGATGTATGCGCGTGACTGGTATGCCGCCCGCACTTCAACGTTTTGGTCAGGAAGGAGCTGGGCGTTTTTTCCGATGATGATGACGTCAACGTCTCTTGGAATATTTTCCGGGCGATATGATGCGGAAAATGAAATTCCAATTCGAGCAAGATAATCGCTCATAGGCGGGTATGCGCCACTATCAGATCCGCTCACAATCCAACCGGCATCACGCAAAAGTTTTGCGGTGGCGCTCATACCGGCTCCGCAGATACCAATAACATGAACCTTTTTCCCCATAGCTATCGATAGGTGTAAAAAACTCCCTTACCAGCCCTTCCTACTTGTTTTATTTTTCCTTCTTCCTCCAGTTGTTGAAGATACCGCGTTGCGGTAGCGTCCGATATCTCGAGAAGTTGCTCCACCTCATTGTTGGTGATTTTGTCGTGATGTTTGAGATATTCCATAAGAATATCTTTACGACGTTGGGTTCGCGCAAAATGTATTTGGTGATGCATCGCGGAATGAGAGCGTGTTCTAAAATAGAGCAGAAAAGTAACAGCGACTAGTAGCGCAAGAATGAAGTAATCCATACGGTAAGTATAAAATAAAAAGGATAAAGTAAAAAGTATTGATCTTATATGCAAATAAAGAAAAAGCCGACTAGCGAGGTGCCGTCGGCGTGAAAGTGCGGGTTGAGGCTACGAAGGAACGATGGGGTTGTTGGGTGGGATGGGATACCATTCCGAGAAAAGCTCCTTATTTCTCTGGTAAACCATCAGTGGGAACAAGGTCGTGATCCCGATGCACAGCGGGTACATGAGAAAGACGAAAAGGGCCGTGGTTATTGGTTGCTTTTGAATGATGATGAGCTCGACCATAAACGGAAGAACAAACATGAAGATCGGGCTCATGATCAAGAGTATGGCCAAGGACATGATTCCTACTGTCAGAGTTAGCAACAGCTTCCCCTTCTTAGACATTTCTCACCCTCTTTCTCTCGCAAATGCGAGCGTAGTCGGTTGCCGAGTTGTTAAAAAAAGAATCCTCCGGTTCTGTGGACAAATGTGTGGATGGGAAATCTTATAAAAAGATTTAATTCAGAATGTTCCAGAGGAGTGCCCCAGCCAAAACCAAGACATCCTGAGCGTAGGAATATTCCAAGCTTGTCCACAGAACCGGAGGATCCAATTCTGACGCTTCTAGAAGGATAGCATAATGCTATTAATTTGTCAACCCCCACACGTATGTATAAGTGTAGGGGTTGACCCCTCATGCGTGCGTGTGTGTAGAGGGAATTTTACTCTTAGAAAAAATCTTGTCAACCCCCATGCTCATGCATGGACGTGGGGGTCCAAGAGGGTGACAATATATGCTATTTGGCTGTACAATAAGAATACTGAATATATGACATCACTTTCTCCACACGACCAAAACACAGAAGTGCTCAAAGATGATTTTTTTGCCGAGAGCGATCTTCGGCCAACCGCGTTCGATGAATATATCGGGCAAGAAACCGCGAAACGAAACGTGCAAGTTATGATTGACGCGGCAAAAAAAAGAAACGAGGCGCTTGACCATGTACTACTCTATGGACAGGCGGGTTTGGGGAAAACAACACTCGCAACGCTGATTGCAAAAGAGCTTGGCGCGCACCTAAAAGTGACTTCGGGGCCAGTGCTTGAAAAAACCGGAGATTTGGCGGCGATTCTTTCCACACTTGAACAAGGGGATATGCTTTTTATAGATGAGGCGCATCGGATCAATAGAACGATTGAAGAAATGCTCTACCCCGCGCTTGAATCGCGACAACTGCATCTAGTAATTGGCAAGGGCCCGGCGGCACGCATGCTCACGCTTGATCTTCCCGCGTTTACGCTGATTGCGGCGACCACGCGAGTGAATCTTCTTTCCGCTCCTCTGCGGTCGCGTTTTGGGGCAACGTTCAAGCTGGATTATTATTCACAAAAAGATATTGAAGAAATTATTAAGCGCTCCGCGCGAATTTTGGGGGTTGCCGTTGCTCCAGACGCGGTGTCGATAGTGGCGCAGGCGTCTCGGTTTACCCCTCGCACCGCCAATCGGCTTCTCAAGCGCGTGCGAGATTTATGCAATGTGCGCGACCAGGAAACAATCACAAAAGATTTAGCCAAAGAGGCGCTTGCTATGTTTGAAATAGATGAGCTTGGTTTGGAAGAACACGACAGAAATCTTCTGCGGATTATTATAGAAAAATTCAGAGGGGGACCCGTGGGTCTTTCCACTATCGCCGCGTCAATGGAAGAAGACAAGGGAGCGATAGAGGATGTATACGAACCTTTTCTTATCAAAGTTGGGCTTTTGCAGAGGACATCGCAGGGACGACGCGTTACTCCAAAGGCAAGAGAACATTTGGGTTATGAGGACTAGATAAGGGGTGAACAGGAGAATGAATTATATATTGTTTTTGGTATACTATCTATAAACAATTATTTATTTTTATCATGAAACATATCCACGCACATCGCCCGACATTCATCCACCATTTTCTTACCGCGCTTGCATTTTTGATGGCGTGGTTTGTCCTTTTTGCTCTTGTTTTTGCGGCATACATGCGCGTGATGTATTCCCCCTCTTTTTTAGTTACGCTATACCAAAATATCGGGTCTATTATTTCTTTTTATGTGGGCGTGGGCGCGCTTTTGGTACTCTTCTCGGTCTGGTTTACTTCACGATTTTATCGGGAGGAAAAATAAAGATATAGGAAAAGTAATTATTAGTCGCTCACCAATAACGTTATGGGCGCGATCTATATTTCAGAAATTCTTCCTAATCCCGTTGGAAAGGATACTCAGGGAGAATTTATTGAGTTAGCAAACGCAAGCGATCAGGCGGTGATGTTGCAGGGGTGGAGCCTAAAAGATGTTTCGGGAAAAGAATATCATATACAAAACCAATCCATGCCCGCGCACGGGTTTTTTGTTTTGCCATATACAAAAACAAAAATTTCTCTTAACAACGACACAGACGTCATAACACTTTTTGATCAAAGCGGGGCTATCCAGGACGTCCTCTCTTATCAGGGGAGTGTGCCTGAGGGAGTTTCGCTCATCGTGTCTGGTACAGAGAGCGCTCCGCGCCAAACCGCGACCCCTACTCCCGGAGAAGCAAATAAAGAAGAAGTTCCCGAAACATCACAGGAGCAGGTATGGGACTATGGATTTACAAACGAAGAAACGCGCAAAGAACAAAATTTTGTTTCCTCGCAAACGCAGGAGGCCCAACTTTCGGGAATGATTGTTTCAAAAAATACTATTGGAGAAAGCGTCTTGGCGGCGGTGGTTATTGCTATCGTTTTGGCGATATTGTTTTGGTGGGGGTACTCATATATATCCTCCAAAGAGGGAAAAGAAAAAACTTTTTCGGACGACAAATAGGTTATTTATACATCCATAATACACGCGCTTGTTTTCTTAAAACCAGTGCGCTCTCATGCGTGGTTTTGCGGTCCATAAAAGGGTTGACATTGGTGGCGGGCTTCATATATACTTCTCTCACGATGAGATATGGAAAAAAGATCCAAAGCGGGTGAGCTCTAGGCGCTCTTTTTGTGCGTCATCGCTTATCCGCCTCGAGGCGGATTTGTTTTGTCTAAAAGTATTTAGACAAAACACTCTGAGTTTTACAAAGAGCCTCGCTTGGATTGCCGCGCCGACTGCTGTTTGAAAATTTAATAATTAGTATGTCAACAACAATGCAGGTCTTTGTCTTTTGGATATGTTTCTAAAAGACAAAGTCACATAAGTCGCAAAGAAAATTGTGTATAAGGGCGTATGGTGGATGCCTTGACACCAAGTGGCGATGAAGGACGTGGCGTAGCTGCGATAAGCTTCGGGGAGGTGTGTAGCAACCTTTGATCCGGAGATCTCCGAATGGGGAAACCCAGTTGAGTAAACCTCAACTGTCCCGTACTTGATACGTGGACGCGAACCTGGGGAAGTGAAACATCTCAGTACCCAGAGGAAAATAGAACGAATGTTTATTCCCTTAGTAGCGGCGAGCGAAAAGGGATTAGCCCAAACCAGTTTTGGATGTCGGACTTCGGATGTCAGATATCAAATTTCGGATATGAGTGTTCGATTTTTGACGTCTGATTTCTGAAATCCGATATCTGAACTGGGGTTGTAAGACAGATACGATTTTCAAATAACAGACTTCGGATGTCGGACTTCGGATGTCAGATATCGGGTTTTAGATTTTGGATTTCAGATTTTTCTGATTCCTTTTCTAATCTCCGGTGTTTGGTTTCTGAATTCCGATGTCTGATTTCTGATGTTTGAAAAGGAAAGTTACAAAATCTTTATCTAGCGGAATTTGCTGGAACGCAAAACCACAGAGGGCGATCGTCCCGTACGCGAAAGATAAAGGTCTTTCTAGTGTTTGTTCTTGAGTACTTCGAGGAATGATAATCTCGGAGGAATCTTCCCGTACTACCGGGAAAGGCTAAATACACTTGGTGATCGATAGTGAACAAGTACCGTGAGGGAAAGGTGAAAAGTAGGCCGGCAAGGCCGTTGAAATAGAACCTGAAACCATATGCTTACAAGGAAGCGGAGCCCGCAAGGGTGACGCTGTGCCTATTGAAGAATGAACCAACGAGTTTATGTATGTCGCGTGTCTAAGTTCTACGGAACGGAGGCAGAGCGAAAGCGAGTCTGAATAGGGCGTGAGCGCATCTCACTTTCGTGAGATGCTAAAGTCAAAATGCAAAATGCAAATCTCAAAATAAAGGTGTTCGCCAAAGGCGAATTCCAGAATTTTGATTTTTAAACTTTGATATTTGATTTTAAGCACGTCGCGAGAGCGAGGTGCGTTCAAGCGGTATGCATAAGACCCGAAGCCGGGTGAGCTTACCTTGGGCAGGATGAAGGCCGTCGAAAGACGGCTGGAGGTCCGCACCGGTTGATTGTGCAAAATCTTCGGATGACCTGAGGTAAGGAGTGAAAAGCTAATCGAACTCGGTAATAGCTGGTTCTCTCCGAAATAGCTTTCGGGCTAGCGTCCAGGAAAAACGTATGGGGGGTAGAGCCACTGGTTGAGAAGTAAAGGGGGAAACCCCGCCTTCTCAGTCAAACTCCGAATACCCATATGATCGCCTGGGCAGTCAGAATGTGGGGGCTAAGCTCCATGTTCGCGAGGGGAAGAGCCCAGATCGTCGTCTAAGGTCCCTAAATGTATGCTGAGTGTAAAAGGTGGTGATTGGCCAGAGACAGGTAGGAGGTTGGCTTAGAGGTAGCCATCCTTTAAAGAGTGTGTAACAACCCACTGCCAGATGGCTGATTGCGCCGAAAATTTACCGGGGCTAAGCATACTACCGAAGACACGAATCATCGTGTCGCTACTCGACACTCTTAAAGTCAAAATGCAAAATGCAAATCTCAAAATAAAGGTGTTCGCCAAAGGCGAATTCCAGAATTTTGATTTTTAAACTTTGATATTTGATTTTGAGTGCCGCGCAGCGGCACGATGGTGGTAGGAGAGCATTCTATGCGCATTGAAGCCGGACCCGCGAGGGCCGGTGGAGTACATAGAAGAGAGAATGTTGGTATGAGTAACCGCAAGTCCGGTGAGAACCCGGACCCCCGCAAATCCAAGGGTTCCTTCGCAATGGAAATCAGCGAAGGGTTAGGCGGTCCTAAGGTGATGGCGAAAGCCGAAACCGATGGATAGCCGGTTAATATTCCGGCCCGCCCGTATGGTCCGATGGAGGGACGGGACTCTGTAAGCAAAGCATCTTAGTGGTTTGGTGTCCTTTGCGTGAGGATCGTGAGTAGGGAAATCCGCTCACGTGCCTTTTATGGCAAGTCCAAGCGTTGAGGCGATGTCCGCTCTCGGGCGGGCAAAGTTTGCTCAGCGAGTCTCCAAGAAAAACTTCTAAGGATAACTGTACGGGCTCCGTACCGTAAACCGACACAGGTGGATGAGGCGAGTAGCCTCAGGGGAACGAGTGAGTCATCCTCAAGGAACTCGGCAAAAAAGCGACCGTAACTTTGGGATAAGGTCTTCCTGATCGCATCACACTGCGTGTGATGCTAAAGTTAAAATGCAAAATGCAAATCTCAAAATAAAGGTGTTCGCCAAAGGCGAATTCCAGAATTTTGATTTTTAAACTTTGATATTTCATCGTGCGAAGCGCGATGCGATTGGGACGCAGCGAAAGTATCTCTGGCGACTGTTTAGCAAAAACACAGCTCCCTGCGAACTCGTAAGAGGATGTATAGGGGGTGACGCCTGACCGATGCGAGAAGGTTAACGACGCCGGTGATCGCATCACACTGCGCGAGATGCTAAGATCAAAATGCAAAATGCAAATCTCAAAATAAAGGTGTTCGCCAAAGGCGAATTCCAGAATTTTGATTTTTAAACTTTGATATTTGATTTTAAGCATCGTGCGAAGCGTGATGCGATTGCTGAGAGTCCGAAGCCCTCGTCAATGTCAGCCGTAACTATAACGGTTCTAAGGTAGCGCATTTCCTTTTCGGGTAAGTTCCGAAGCGCACGAATGGCGTAACGACTGGAGAACTGTCTCGAGGATGAGCTCGGTGAAAATGCGACTCCCGTGAAGACGCGGGATACCTGCAGCGGGACGAAAAGACCCCAGGAGCTTTACTGCAGCTTGGTATTGGTCTTAGGGGTTGGATGCGTAGCATAGCGGGGAGACTTTGAAGCTCTTCTTTCGGGAGGAGTGGAGTCGCCAGTGAAATACCCGTCTTTCAATTCTTAAGCTCTAACCTTGTCGGAAAAAACGGCAGGGAACAGTGCCTGGTGGGCAGTTTCAATGGGGCGTTGTCCTCCTAAAAAGTAACGGAGGAGTTTATAAGGTCAGCTTAGCCCGGATGGAAATCGGGCTGGACGTGTAAAGGCATATGCTGGCTTGACAGCAAGGCTTACAAGCCGCGCTGGCGCGAAAGCGGAACTTAGTGACCCGACGGCAATGTTTGTGTGTCGTTTACGGTACACAAACTCTTTGTAGAAAGGCCGGAGACAACGGATAAAAGCTACCCTGGGGATAACAGGCTAGTCTCCCCCGAGCGTCCATAGCGACGGGGAGGTTCGGCACCTCGATGTCGGCTCACCATAGCGCGGGGCTGGAGAAGGTCCCAAGCGTTTGGCTGTTCGCCAATTAAAATGGTACGCGAGCTGGGTTCAGACCGTTTATGTGCTAACCGCACCACTCGATGGAAACATACGAATGGTACGAGTTCTGTTGGCGCATGAACAGTCTGGATCCACGAGGTTAAACGACAATCACGGCGGCCACGCAAAGTAATTTGCGTGTGGCAAGTCAGCTTATATCGGTGAAATCTACTCTAGGCAGACAACACCGAGGGAACGGTTTGATAATGCTCATCGCGAGTATTAAGAACTGACCCGTAGAGACTATACGCTGACCACCCAATCAAAATGGGTGAATATATAGTCCATACCATTGGTAACAATGGGTGTTTAGATCTGATATCTGAAATTCGATATCTGATATCTGAATTATGCGTGAGACAGGTTGGTCTCTATCTGCTGCAGGCGTTGACACTTGAGGGAAGTTGGCCCTAGTAAGAAATTGCTACTTCTTGCAGAAATGTGAGATGACAATACGGCTTATAACGGTGAAGTCTTCCTATGTTATTGGTACACGATATTGGCACTGCCGCGTTGCGTCGGTCCGTGACTCGGTGTAAAATTACTTGAGGACCAGTAATATAAAAGATAATACCGTGGGAAGTCGATCTAAAACAGATTTAGCGTATATTGCAGGATTTCTTGATGGTGATGGGAGTCTTATGATGCAAATAAAAAAGCGAAACGATTCTAAAAAAGGAATACGTTTTATGCTTACTATTTGTCTGTATCAAGACTCCCGACATGAAGAGCCACTTTTTTGGATTCGGGATAAGTTTGGGATAGGGTATATTTCAAAAAGAAATGATCATATAACCGAGCTACGGATCAATGGATTTAAAAGAGTTCAAAAGATTCTTTTAGATCTCTTACCGTTTCTGAAATTCAAAAAAGTACAAGCACAAACCATAATAGACTCAGCGGAAATTCTCCAAACAAAAGGTATGTTATCAAGGCAACACAGAAAAAAACTTGCTAATAACATGCTTAAAATTCAGGGAGAAAATTATGCGTCAAGAAGAAAAAAGAATAGAAAAGAAATATACAAACTTTTAGATTTGACCCCGTAACGACTTAGCGCTATGGAGCGCTGGAGTTATCTTTTTAAAGATAGCTAATATGCCGTCGTCCTCGCCACACATGTGGACGGATGAAGATATAGTCTAATGCCTCTGGAGACAGGGGAAGTAAACAGTTTTTAAAAACTGCGAAATACATGACGAGAGGACCGGGCTGAACAAACCTCTGGTCTACCGGCTTTGCCACCAGGTGAATTGCCGGGTAGCTATGTTTGGAAGGGATAAGCGCTGAAAGCATCTAAGCACGAAGCCCATCCCAAGATTAGGTGTCTTAGGACCCTGGAAGATTACCAGGTTGATAGGCTCTAGGTGTACGATCCGTAAGGATTTTAGCCGAGGAGTACTAATGATCCATCGCACAATTTCTTTGTGCGCAGGTCATAGCATCCACACGTGTGCTGTGATCTGCTTGTGACTTTGTCTTTTAGGAACGTATTGATTTTTTCTGTATTGTTTGTTATACATACTATGCTGGTGTTTTACTGACGAGTGACCCACCTCTTCCCATTCCGAACAGAGAAGTGAAAGCTCGTTGGCCTGATGATACTCTTTTGGGGAAAGTAGGGTATGCCAGCACTGCCAAAGAACGAGGCACACCGCCTCGTTTTTTGTTTTTTGTGTGGTACAATAAGGAAGATCGATGGAATATTTATCCGATTTTTGATGTTTACATTTTGATTGTATTGTTATGCGTATCATAAAACAATGTATTTACGGAGTGGGCTTTCTTGCGGTTATTGGGCTGATACTTTGGGGGCTAAACGCGATTTTTTTCGCGGGGCCTGCTAGTTGTTTTGATAACGAACAGAATCAAGGAGAGACAGGAATTGATTGCGGGGGGCCATGTATATCCTGTGCGCTCAAAAATGTCCAAGATATTCAAGTAAAATTTGCAAAAGCATTTCCCGCGCAAGGGGGAGTTGGGGTAGTCGCGGAAATTTATAATCCAAACATACAAGTTGCGGCGCAACGAGCGTCTTATAAACTTACGCTTCGTAATGAGGCGCAGGGCACACTAGAGACAATATCGGGAGAAACATTTTTGTACGCGGGAGAATTAAAATATATCGTTGTTCCATTTGTGAACCGTCCCCTCAAATCAATTTCTTCAGCGGGACTGACGGTATCAGACTTAGAGTGGGTTTCCTCGGATTCATTTTCAAAACCGAACGTTGAAATTCAGGCGGTCCAGACAAAGAAACTTGAAGGAATACGAGTTGAGGGGAAAATCGTAAATCGTTCAGAATTTGGGCTTTCGCGTCCAGTTGTATCGGCCCTGCTCTATAATCGTTCAGGAGAATTGGTTGCCGCTTCGCGCACGGTGCTAGACGATGTTGAAAAATTTTCCACAAAAGATTTTATCGTGATATTTTCACAAACTTTGGATCTCTACCAACCGATGTTTCAAGTAGGGTCGCTTTTTGGTCGTGATCTTACTATTGGGGATTCTGGGCAAGACGTGGGGATGCTCCAGGTACTCTTGGCAGAACTTGGACTTTTGGTGCGCGAGTCAACAAATTATTACGACGACCTCACGGCTTGGGCTGTTTCGCAGATGCAGACGGGGTTTGGGCTTGAAGCGACTGGTGTGTTTGACGAGGCATCGCGAACAAAGATTATCCAACTGCTTGAGCAACAAGTCACACAACTTCCCGAGCAAGACAAGTCGGTGACTGTTGACCCCTCAAAAACCAAGGTGTTTGTAGAGGTAAGAAGATAGGGGGGGTAGGTTGAAGAAAGCAAGAAATGGCTCAATTTCAAATTGAGTCGCTTATGAATAAGTGCCCGAGCCCTTTTTCCGATAGAACTTAGTTATCCACAAAGACATTGACTTATGGATTCATTGGAGTATTATATAAACATAAACGCCCCGCCCAACCGAAAGGTCCGGCGGGGTTTTATGTTATAATGTATTATACTGGAATATGAAAAAAGTACTTTTTGTTGATTTTGAAAATTTTCGAAAAAACGCCGAAGCTGTTTTCATAAGCAAAGGGAAAGATAAACCCTTATGGCATACGTATGATTTTAATGGGCTGTTTGAAAGAGTTTTGAATGGCACCACAATAGACGAAGTCATTTTTTATTATGCGAAAATTATCAGTTATGAAGAAACAAAAGAAAAGTCAGAAAAATTAATTAAGGAAAGAAGATTGCTTAAAAAGAGTTTAGAAAATAAAGGATTTAGGATAGTCATCGCAGGGAGGGTGCGTGGATTTCAAGAAACAAATACATTTCTTGGATTTTCAAACAAACTCGTCTTTAAGGAAAAAGGAGTTGATGTAAAAATTGCCATTGATATGGTTGTTTCAATTATTGACAAATCTGCTGACACAATTATCTTGGGGAGCTCAGATTCTGATCTACAGCCGGCTATTGATGAAGTAAAGAAAAGAGGGGGAAGGTGTGTGTATCTAGGATTTGAGTCGAGTTCAAATAAGGGAATGGCATATAACTGTGGCCGCGCGATCTTGATAAGAGACTCTGAAGTACTAGAGTTCGCCAAAAACTCTCTGTTTTAAATATAATTAATATGGATTTTTTTGCCTTTTCCGCCAAAAAAGCATAGAATTTATCTATGCTTTTTTGATATCGGCATATTTTATGTCTGTCCATAAAGATTTCTTAAAACCCTACGACCATAAAAAAATAGAAAAACCGCTTTACTCGGAGTGGGAAAAGTCGGGATTTTTTGATCCCAACAATCTGAAATTTTCTAATTCTCACCCCAAACCCTATTCAATCATTATGCCCCCTCCTAATGCGAACGGCTCTTTGCACGTAGGGCATGCGGTGATGATCGCCTTAGAAGATGTGATGATTCGTTTTGCGCGTCTGCGGGGCAAAAAAACACTCTGGCTTCCCGGCGCCGACCATGCCGGATTTGAAACGCAGGTAGTATTTGAAAAAAAACTGGAAAAAGAAGGAACCAGCAGATTTGAAATTCTCAAAAAACCAAATGGACGCGAAAAACTCTATAAAATGATCTGGGATTTTACCCAATCCAATCGTTCGCACATGGAAAACCAAATCCGCCAACTGGGAGCGTCCTGCGATTGGTCGCGAGAGAAATTTACATTAGACAAAGATATTATAGCCACCGTCTATAAAACTTTTCAGAAACTTTACGACGATGGGCTGGTGTACCGAGACAAGCGCCTAGTAAATTTTTGTATAAAACACCAAACCTCGCTTTCGGACCTAGAGATTTCGTGGAACGATCAAAAAGATGCTCTCTACTATATTACGTACCGTTTTGCGGATGATCCCAAAAAATCAATTACCATTGCCACCGTACGTCCCGAAACAATCCCAGGGGACGTCGCGATAGCGGTGCACCCAAGAGACCCGCGTTATAAAACATTTGTGGGGGAAGAAGTTATTGAGCCGATTACCAAAAAACACATCGTGGTGATTGCCGATGATCGGGTGGATATGGATTTTGGGACTGGGGCGCTCAAAATTACTCCCGCGCACGATCAAACCGACTTTGAAATTGGTAAAGATCATCAGTTGGAAATTATTGAAACGTTGGACAAGGACGGACGGCTAAGCGCGCTTTCGGGTCCTCTTGAGGGAATGAAGATAAATGAAGCGCGTCAAAAAGCGATTGAGATCCTTGAAAAAGAGGGAGCGCTTGAACGTACCGAAGAATATACGCACCAAGTGGGCACCTGCTACAAGTGTAAGAATGTATTGGAGCCCATGGTGTTGGACCAGTGGTTTGTTGACCTAACGAGCAAAAAAGGAAAACAAAAGCTTGTAGAACCGGCCATCAATGCGGTCAAAAAAGGGAAGATAAAAATTCTCCCCGCGTTTCAGGAAAAGATATTTTTCCATTGGATGCACAATATCCGCGATTGGAATATTTCCCGACAAATCGTTTGGGGCATTCAGATTCCGGCGTGGTATAAAAATAGTGAAAAGGGAAAAGGGAAAGGGGAAAAATTGAATAGAGAGATATACATCGGAGAAAAACCCCCCAAAGAAGAGGGATGGGTACAGGATACTGACGTTTTTGACACATGGTTTTCTTCCGGGCAATGGCCATTCGCCACACTACAGAGCGGCGAAGGAAAAGGGAAAAAAGAAAAAGGAAAAGATTTTGAGGAGTTTTATCCTACCGATGTAATGGAGACCGGATACGACATCCTTTTCTTCTGGGTTGCGCGCATGATCATGCTTGGGCTCTATACAACCGGCAAAGTTCCGTTCAAGACGGTGTATCTGCACGGACTAGTGCGCGACAAAGACAAACAAAAGATGTCCAAGTCAAAAGGAAATGTGGTAGATCCACTGGGGGTGGTAGAAGAATTTGGCGCGGACGCTCTGCGTATGGCGTTGATTGTGGGAAATTCTCCAGGGCAAGATGTCGTGTACGACGAACAGAAAATTCGCGGATATCGGAACTTTTCAAACAAACTTTGGAATATCGCCCGCTTTGTCTTGCAATATAGCGATGGTACTGATGCGCCTCTTACCCCAGAAGACAAAAAATTGCTCAAACAATGTGAAGATATAAAAAAGAAAGTTGCGAAAGAAATAGAACAGCGTCGTCTCTCACAGGCCGCTGAACAGGCGTATCATTACGCATGGCATACCTTTGCCGACAAGATTATTGAATCAAAAAAGAACATACTCGCAAGCGAGGACAAAAAAGACGACAAGAAAAAACAATCCGCTCGCATGCTTCTCTACTTCCTCCTTCGTAATTCTATCCTTATGTTGCATCCCTTTATGCCATTTGTGACCGAAGCGATTTACCAACGCCTTCCCAAAAAAGAGAAGAAGTTCTTAATGGTAGAGGAGTGGTAGAGGATTGAATAAAGAATAGTGAGGTATGAATAGTGGGGAAACCGCATGAAATAAGGCGGTTTTTGATGTTGACAAGAAATTTTTTATATGATAAAAAATCAGGGAAGGAGATAAAAATGAAAACGTTAGCAAGGGCTCTGTTTGTGACTGTGTTAGGAGGCATTCTACTAGCTGTAGTTGATCTCGTCATCGGATTCAAAGCAGAAGTCATCGTGGGGTGGGTATGGATGCATGATATTCCCTGCATAGTTTTTGGAGGCGCTCTCTTCTGGGCAATCTTCAAGAACGACTAGCCAACCGTCAGCAATAAAGCACCTTGGGAGGCCGTAAGCGCCTCCTTTTTCTTTCTCTACTTGCTACAAGCCACAAGATACGAGATACTAAACTCATGGAGGTATTTTTGGCATTAGCGCTTGGGTTCGCTCCTAGCTTAATATGGTTGGCGTTCTTTTTACGCGAAGACGAACATCCAGAACCGCGAAGAATGATTGCTAAGGCATATATTTGGGGAGGGCTTTCTTCTTTTGCGGCTCTGTTCTTTGAATTGGCCACGAACGGATTGTTAAGTAAGCTCATGCTTACCCTCCCGCGTCTGTTTGAAGAAAATTTGAGCGTTTTTTTGGGATTCGCGGTGATTGAAGAGATAGTAAAATTCGGTTTCATTTATATTCTCGTACGCAAAAGTCCAGCATTTGATGAACCAGTGGATGGAATGATTTATATGATCACCGGCGCGCTTGGATTCGCGGCGGCGGAAAATCTCTTTCTGGTATTTTCCGGGTCCCAGCAGGACATTTTTGGAGTTATTATCCTTCGTTTTATTGGGGCGACATTACTTCACGCGCTTTCTTCGGCAATTGTTGGACATCATTGGGCGCGGGGGATCAAATATCATATGGAGGGGCGACTGGTATTCGTGGGACTTTTGTTGGCCTCTATCTTCCACGCGTTTTTCAACCTTCTAGTGTTTAAGTTTGATGATATTCTCATCTATCCCACCGCATTTCTGGTACTCATAGGGTTTTTTGTGCTCTATGATTTTGAGGAGCTCAAGCGAATGGGGTAGCTTGATGAGTTTGACGCGTATGCTATAATAAACAATATGAGTGAAAACAACCAAGAGTTTTTTGAACAGTTGGCGGGTATAAAATACGACGATGAGGAATTTGAACCTCAACTTGTGCGCGCGACTGCGACAAAAACAAAAAAGATGGAGCAAGAAGAAGAAAGCATTATTGAGGAAGATAAACCATTGAGTATTGATGCTGACGAAGAGGATGGAGGGCTTGATACGGACGATGTTGAAGGACATCTCACCGTTGATGTATATCAAGACGATGAGAATATCTACATTGAGTCCACCATCGCGGGGGTGGAGCCAGACGACGTGGACGTATCTATCACTCCAGAGTCGGTTTCTATTACAGGAACGCGAGTGCGAAAAGAAAAAGTGAAGAAGGGGAGCTATCTTCATCAGGAATGTTTCTGGGGAAGATTTTCTCGTTCCATTATCTTGCCCCAAGAGATTGACGCCGATAAATCAAACGCCTCACTGAAAAACGGAGTGCTCAAGATTGTGCTTCCTAAAATAGATCGCCAAAAAAGCAAAAAAGTCCGAGTGAAGCTTGATTAAAAGGCGATAGAGTTAAAACAACAAAACAGCGTCATTAAAAGGCGCTGTTTTTGATACTCAACTTATTCCAATGTTCTCAAGAACTTGAGAACTTGTACGCTACGGGGAGTAAGTTTGTGGCGGACACTATGGTAATCGGATCGTTTTATTACCAGCCCAGCGATAGCAAGTCGTCGCACGTGTTCTGATGCGGTTTTGAAATTAATCCCCAGAGCTTCGGCAATTTCTATAATGGATAGCTCCGGCTTTTTATCAAGTAGATTTAAAATTTCAATGCGTCTGTGATTACTAAACCCGCGGACGATACGTTCAAGTGAGTGATAGTTTAAAATGTGCTTTTTTTGCATAGTGACGTGTACTACTACTACTATTACTAATAATATCTTAATGATACTATATTCCCCCCATTAGTTCTAATGTTCTCAAGAACATTAGAACTAATGGGGGGGGGAGAAGGAGGGGAAAAACAGGGAAGCGATTCTAGAGTCACTGGGGAGTTATTCTAGATGGATCTGTTTTTCAAAAAGCGAGAGATAGGTTTTGAGATAGGGGTGGTGGGTAAGCGAAGGGTCTTTTTCAAGAAGTGTCACCGCTTCTTCTCGCGCGCTTGAAACAAGTTCCGGGTTGTGAAGCGCCTTCATCGCAAGATCAGGCATGCCGGTCTGCTCGCTTCCTAAAAACTGTCCCGGCCCCCGAAGACGCAAGTCAATCTCCGCGAGTTCAAACCCGTTTTTTGCGTTTACCAGCGATTTCATGCGCGTTGTGGTGGTTGCCGAGCGAGAATTGGTGAGAAGAAAACAATATGACTGATGTTCTCCCCTGCCCACGCGTCCCCGAAACTGATAGAGCTGTGAAAGCCCAAAGAATTCCGACCCTTCAATCATCATAATACTGGCGTTTGGCACATCTACTCCAACTTCCATAACAGAAGTTGAGACAAGAATGTCATACTCGCCATCTTTAAACATTCCCATAATCTCCTGCTTTTCTTTTGGCTTCAAGCGTCCATGTAACATTGCGACGCGAAGGTCGGGGAAAATCTTTTTGGAAAGCTTTTCATATTCTTCGGTGACGGTCTTAACTTCAAGATTCGCTTTCTGACGAAAGGTAAGAGGCTCTTGGGTGGGATCGCTTGGTTCAATGCGCGGACAAATTACGAACGCCTGTCGGCCCTCGGCGATTTGTTTTCTAACAAATTGATATGCCTCGGCGCGTTGAGAAGGGGGAACAATTTTGGTGATGATTTTTTTGCGGTTTTTTGGAAGCTCGCTGATGATAGAAAGATCTAAGTCGCCAAACACAGTGAGGGCAAGTGTGCGGGGGATAGGTGTCGCGCTCATACTCAAGAGGTGAGGAGAGGTGTCTTGTGCGTTATCGGACAACAGAGCTCTCTGGCGTACGCCAAATCGGTGCTGTTCGTCTATCACAACAAACGCGGGGGAGCCAAGCGATACATTTTTTTGAATGACCGCGTGTGTCCCAATAACAATCTTTATTTTTCCCGACTGTATTTGTTGGAGCAACTCTTTTTTTGAAGGTTGTGTTTCAAGTCCTTCACCAAAAAACGAAACAGATTGAGACGAGGTGAGGAGCGCGACTCCATAATGAAAGTCGGGGAATAATTTTTTGAATGTTTGATAGTGCTGTGTCGCGAGTACTTCCGTGGGGGCCATAAACACGCTTTGTTCCTTTTCGCGCGCGACACAAAGCGCGGCAAGCGCCGCAACGATTGTTTTTCCAGACCCCACATCTCCCTGTAGCAATCGGTGGGTAGCGTGAGGACGCTCAAGATCTTGGAGTGTCTCATGAAGCGCTTTTTTCTGTGAGAGAGTTAATTCAAAGGGGAGATTTTCAAGAAGAGATTTTACATAATGAATATCATAAGGAATGGGAATTGATTTTTTTTGTGTGAGCTGTCTTTTTTCGTGCGTTTTAAGAAGTTGGAGAAGGAACATATCTTGAAACGCAAAACGTTCAAGCGCTTCTTGTGCTTGATCAAGTGTTTCGGGGAAATGAATGCGCGCAAATGCTTCTTTAATGTTCGGGAAATCGTGATGCTCAAATACTTCGTCAGGCAAAAATTCTTCTACATCTTCCAACGCTTCAATTATTTTACTCATCACCAAGCGGAGCATTTTTGACGTGACGCCACGTGTTTCAGGATACACAGGGACGATGCGACCGGTGTGTCTAGTTAATTGTCCTTCGTGTGAGATAATCTCGTATAGGGGACTTGAGAGCGCAAGTTTTTTGCCATCGGAGGTTACTTTTCCGGCGCAGTTGAGCGCCATGCCCTCTTTGAGTATAGAAATAAGGTATTTTTGGTTGAACCACACGGCCTTTATTTTTCCACTTTCATCTTCTATGGTCGCCTCTACCAACCACATTTTACGCTTCCATGTCTTTCGAATGCTGATTTTTGTAAGTACACCGTGAATAACCGCAAGTTCCCCTTCCTGTACGTCAGAGATGGGGGTGATAGTGGAAAAATCCTGATAGCGAAAGGGAAAATGATATAGAAGGTCTTTAACGGTGCGGATATCAAGTTTTTCCAATTTTTGAGCGATAGAAAACCCTATTCCTTTAATTTTTGTGAGTGGTTGAGCTAAGAAGGACATGAACTTAGTATAAAGGTGAAAGGAAAAAGGTGAAAGGGGGAGGAAGAGGTATGAATGCTGAATTATGAATAATGAATTTTGGAAAAAAATGCCCCCGAGAGGGTTTTTTGAAGTTTCCTCGCGATCCATTTGTATCCAGGGAAGAGTGTGGTATAGTAGCGTAAAATAAGTAATATTATTTACATGGCAAGAAAAAAAGAAGGGATGCCACTTACAAACGGGACAGGAAAACCAAGTCCGGAAGAACAACTAAGGGCCCTTTCTGGCCCGGGCTCTTCTTTGGAGGACGAGAAAAACGGAAAGAGAAGTTCGGTGGAGGTGATAAGAAGAGGATATGATCGTGAAAAAGCATTAGAAATCGCTAAGCGTATTTTGAGGGAAAATAACAAGGACGCAACCATAGGAATGGTGAGGGAAAAACTTAATGAGGAGGGGATTGTTGCTGAGTATAGTCTTGCTGTGGGGCTTTTTAACGAGGCAAGAGAGTTACTAAGAAAAGAAGCCTTCGGCCTAGAACCAGAAAAGAAGAAAGAAGCGCAGGAGGAGAAAAGAGAAGAAGCGCTCAAAATTATCAAAAGAGCAGAAGAAGAGGGCGCGATTCCTATATTTGTAAGCAAACACTTAAAACAGGTGCTGCTCTCATACGGATTTTCGGAAGAACAAATAGCAAAAAATAAGCCAGCTGATCTCATCCAGAGACTTAAAGAAAAAGTTGGCTATGAATCTTATGAGCCGATTGTTAAAAAATCGCCAGGCTTAGATTCAAAAAAAGAATCAAAGCCAGAAAAAAAGGCAGAAGACGAGAAATCTACTCCCATAGAAGAAATAAATTCTGAAAACAAAGAAGAGGAAAGTGATATCCCAACCGAGGAGGAGGTCGCAGAGCAAATATCAAGAAATAAAATTAAAGAACTAATTAAGGGCAAAGCGGATGTTTGGATAAAACGTAGCAGTGGGGCTTGGCAAAAGGGTAAGGTTTGGTCTATGCATCCTTCTGGTCTTCTTGTAAGCGTAAAATGGTCTGAAGAAAAATCTGGCGTAGTACTGGGAAAAGATGTGCGCACTTCTGAATTTCTCAGATGGCAAAAAGAAGGTCGTGGCGAAGAAGCTGATAAGGTGATAGAAGAATTAGTTAAGGACACTGATTTAAAAAAGGAGATAAAAGTTGAGGGTGAAAAAGAAGCTAAAGAGGCGATTGAAGAAGCGCTTAATACTCCCGAGGTTAAAGAAGAAATTGAAGAGGCGGCAGAAAGCATAGGGAAAGGAATAACTCCAAAGAAGTGGGAGAAGCTAAAAGAAACAGTAAAACGTTTTGGCCCAGCCATATTAAATCACTGGAAGAAAAACTGGCGTGAACTTGGCGCTGGTGCTACTGCTGGTATGGTGGCGCGCACCGCGATTCGCTTGAGTTTTGGAAGTAGTTTGGGGCTGGGAGCGGTTGCTGGGGCTGTAGGAGGGGCGTTGAGTGGTGGTGTGCGCGAGCTGTACACGCAAAAACGAACATTTGATATAGAAGGAATCAAAGAAAGATTTAAGGGATATGAAAAACTTTCTCATCAAGGAAAAGCCGCGCTTCTAGCAAAAGCGCAAGAGGCATATGACAAGGCAAGGATTTCTGGATCTGAAGACGACGTAAAAGAGTTGGCAAATATTATACGGAAGAAAAAAATTGCTTTGGGAGAAGAAGACATAAAAGAAGGATCAGAGAAAGAAAAAGTATTACATTTACTTAAAATTGCTCAGGGGGCTCGTCGAGAAGTTCCAAAAACAGCGCGCAAAGAAGCTCAAAAACTTATAGATGAAATCCAATTTGAACGGGGGGAAATTGATCGAAAGAAAATAGCGCGAGCGGCAATGCGTGGCGCGTTATTTGGAGCAGTAGGAGGTACGATAGCGGGAGCTCTTTCTCATGTTCTTTTCCCTCCTTCGGGAAGTGAGGTGATGGAGAGAATTACCGTTGACAAAATAGAAGCGGTCTCACAAAAAGTGGGGATTGCTGGCGCGGTGGCGAAAGAATCGCTAGAAAAGAGCTCTCAGGATCTTACGGGAAAATTTTTTCATGTGACCGTTGAAAAAGGAGATGGGTTGACCCATCTTGCCCGAAAGGCCATTCATGATTATCTCGTTGAGCAAAAAGCACTCAACCCCGATAGCTTTAAAGCGCCTTCGGTGGAACAGTTGGTGCATGCCGAAGATACACTTGTTAAAAAAGTGACGCAAGAATTAGTAGGGAAGGGGAACAACGCTCCTTTGAGTGTTGGAGAGGACATTACGTTTAAAGGAGCGGAAATAGAAGAAACACTTTCAAAATCTTTAGAACTTACTCCCCAAAAGGTTGAGAACATAGAGCACATACTTGAAAGCCCGGAGCACACTCTTTCGGGGCAGACCAGATCGGTGATGACTGACTGGGATAGAACATTCTCGGAAAGTAACGCGTTTCACGAAGAAGCAATAAACGAAGCAAAGAAAGCTGCGGAAAAAGTAATTGAAACGGAGCTACCGCCTTTGGCAGAAGAAGTCGAAATTTCTGCTGGTGCCGATGCCGTTCTTGAAAATACCTGTTACGACGAGTCAGTTGAAGGATTTGCCGGGGACACGAACGTTTCTATAGAAGAAACGCTGGAGCAATCTCCGACAATACTGCGATCTCCAAGAAGTTGGGGGGGGATTTTCAGTTACGAAGAACTCGGCTCAGAAGATGCTTTTATGGAAAAAATTGCGGAATCGTCGGGTTGGGAGGTTGATGAAAAATTAAGCGCTATCGCAGAACTTCGGGAACATCTAAAATCGCGCGGGAGCATCCCCTACATAGAAAACTTTATAGATGAGGAAAAGGGAGAATTGTTGGGCACGGTTTCTTCCGAGCGGTACGAGGTACCGGGGAAGAGCCTACTGGAAAAGGAGGATTATATTAAGCATGTGAAGAATATGCTTGGGGAAAAAGATTCCAATTTTGCCAAACAGATTACTCAAGCGTTGGAGAAAAAACCCTCTTACCGAGCGTCACTGGAGCGATTTGAGGGGATCGTTAAGTCGTGTGAATTTGAAGGCGAAGAATTCTCCAAAGTGGCGCAGGAAAACGCGAGAAAATTTGTCCAAAGATACGGGGAGGAAAACGTTGGATTTTGGGCAAAGGCAGGGCTTAGCGAAGAAGAGATCGTCCATCGTCAAAAGTTGGCGGAGGCGATAAAAAAGATGCTAGGGAATGGGGTTGTTGGGGGGAAAAAGATCTCTCTTGCCGAGTTTAGAGTAGGCGATTTCATTAAATTTTTCTCATAACATATGAACAAAACACAAGACATTCTTGAAAAGAATTCAAAAGTTATTCTTGAAGAATTGGGGGTAAAAAACCTTTCACCCGAAGAAGAAAAAGAGGTTTTAGGCGCGGTTATGGACCATTTTTACAAAGTTATTCTTGAGGAAGTTATTTTAAGTTTAAGCGATGAGCAGATAGAGAAATTCAAAGCATCGCTTGGAAAAGAAAACTTTGAAGAAGAAATTACGAAAATTACAGCTAGCGTTCCCGGTCTCGCCGACAAAATAGAAAGAGCTGTGGAGAATGAATTTGCCGTGCTCAAAGAGGGATATAAAAATAATTAGAGATTGGGGTATAGGGGGAGGGGAATATAAATAAAAACTATTCTGTAATTCTGCAGAATATAAGAATAGTTTTGTGTGAACAAAAAATGCCCCCGAGAGGGCTTTTTAAAGTTTCCTTCCGGGGGTGGGGGTTCTGCATGATGTTGCCGTCTACCGATGTGTCATGCCATGTCTGCTGGTCTGGATTTGAGAGATGATGGGGTGTAAATCTGAGACGAAAAAGGGTGTTGCAAAGAGAAGAAGAAAAAGAGTATAGTGTTTTTGTTGGCGCACCCGTTGTTCAACGGACCCCGAATATCAAAATGAATTTTGATACGGGGCGCAGTAGGACTACAGGAAAATTTGTCCCCATAGTTTAACGGATAAAACGCGGCCCTGCGAAGGCCGTGATGGAAGTTCAATTCTTCCTGGGGACACAAAAAGCTCTCGTAGTTTAACGGATAGAATACCTCCCTCCGAAGGAGGCGGTACAGGTTCAATTCCTGTCGGGAGCACTTTATATCCCAACTATTTTTGAAAGAATGTCCAAAAAGGAGGGTTCGGTTTTTTTGCGAGGGAGTTTCTCTAAAAGAAATTGAGAGATTTTTTCCCTATCTCCTTTCCAAATGCGAACTCGTAAGATCGGACGGAGGCGTTCTTTAAATACAAAAAATAATTCGTAATCACCCTCTGAAAATTCGTAGATATCAAAATGTCGAAATCGGCTATATTCGTATTCACTCTCATTGTCTCCAATAACAAGAGAATTATTGGTAAGCGAAAACGAATATGTTTCGGGAAGTTGTTGGGAGAGAAATAGAATCGTTCCGGTGGCGATAATAACAAAAACTCCAAAGAGAAAATTCTTTTGCCATAACGCGACCAAAAGAAGAAGCACCATAGCCCCGAGTACTACAAGATAAAATAATCCCGAACGTTGACGCTCTTCGGAGCGTTTTATTTCCCAGGAGAAAGTTTCTTGTTGGGGTGTTTTCTCTGTCTCTTCCATGCAAATAGTGTAGCATTGCTCCTACATTGTTTGAAGAGGGGTAATGCCAAAAAGCTCAAAACCGATTTCAAAAACGCGTTTTGTTGAAGTGATAAGCGCAAGAAGTGTAGCTTTTCTTTTGGGGTCCTCTTCGTGCATGATTGAGTGTTGCTCATACAAGGCGTTGGAAAGTGAAGCAAGCTCAAAGAGATATTGCGCAAGATGATGCGGAGAATAATCTCGCGCGCACTTTTCCATAACGTTTTCAAAATCACTCAAGTGTCTGATAAGCGGGACAAACGAATCTTCAATTACATATGAAACATCGGGCGTTTTTGCAATATCAACGCGCTCGAGAATTTTTGAAAGGCGAGTATGCGCATATTGCAGATAAGGCGCGCTGTTTCCGCGAAGCGAGAGCGCTTGTTCGGGGTCAAAAACAATATCGGATGTTCTTTGGTCACGCAATAAGCTGTATCGTAAAGCGCCAATAGCAACCCGGTGGGCGATCAGATTGGCTTCTTGATCCGAGATATCGGGCTGTTTTTCCTTCAAGATTTCTAACGCTTTTTGAGTTACCGACTCAAGCATATGCTTTCCGGTAATCACCACGCCACCTCGTGTGGAAAGTTTCTTTTTTGTTTGTGCCGAAAGTACGATTCCATACGATATGTGTTTTAAGCGAACATCGGTGTATCCAAGTTTTTTTGCGATAGCAAAAAATTGTTGGAAGTAAAGAGACTGTTCGTTCCCTACCACATAAAGAATTTCTTGGGGGTGATATGTGTCTACTCTATAGCGCAAAGTTGAAAGCTCTCTTGTCATATAAAGCGTTGCTCCATCCGACTTTTCTATCATTGCAGGAGGCAGATGTTCGCTTTCAAGAGGGACAATAAGCGCCCCTTCGCTTTTTTTCGCGAACCCTTTCTTTTTGAGGTCCTCAATAATCATGGGCATGTCGGAGAGATATGTACTTTCTCCTCGTTCCACATCAAACGACACGCCCAACGCTTCGTATGTTTTTTTAAATTCTTTGAGGGATTCGGCGCGAAACCAATCAAGCAGTTTTATGTTTTCCGGATCTCCGTCTTCTAATTTCTTAAATTCTTCTTGCGCCTGTTTTCCCAGATCGGGATTTTTTTCCGCTTCGTCGTGAAAGCGGACATAAATGTGCACAAGTTCCTCTATGGGATTTTTTTCAATAGCTTCTTTGGTTGTCCAGCCCTTTTGATAGGCGACGATGAGCTTTCCAAATTGCGTTCCCCAGTCGCCCAGATGATTCCAGCGAATGACGTCGTATCCAAGAAACATATGCAATCGCGCGAGAAAATCTCCCAGAACGGTATTGCGAATATGTCCCATATGCATGGGACGCGCGACGTTTGGCGAGGAAAACTCAACGATGATTTTTTGAGCATGAGGAGCACCAAGCTCAAGAAAAGAACCATCTGCGATATGAGCAAGCGCTTGCGCCCAGAAATCTTTCGTGAGGAAGATGTTTATAAATCCGCCTCCTGCCACCTCGGTCTTTTCAACGAAGGGTTCTTTGTCTATTTCTCTGGCGAGCGCGGTGGCTATTTCTTGTGGAGATTTTTTGAGCTGTGGAGCAAGTAAAAAAGCGATATTGACAGAATAATCGCCAAACAGAGCATTATCTTTTGCTTCTACTTCAAATTTTTCAAGCGCGCCCGCTTCACTCCAGAGTGTTTGAGTGGCGCGAGCGATGATGTTTTGAACCTGTGTTTTTGAGATCGTCATATCTTTGTATCAGCATATCTTAGCGGAGAGGTTTTTACAACGAACGTTGCTGTAGAGGAATAACGCAAAACAATGAGAAAATTTTTTATGGTATACTAAAATTAAAGTGAATAAAAAGGTCGATACGTAGCATTATGAACATAATTTTTATGTTATGAAAAAATTCAGCATAGTTGATTGGATTGCGTTTATCCTTGTCATCGTGGGAGGACTCAACTGGGGGTTGGTCGGATTGCTTAGTTTCAATCTTGTCCAAACCATTTTTGGCATTGGGCTGATCGCAGACATTGTGTATGTGTTGGTGGGACTGAGCGCGTTGTATCTCTTGGTGACTATGGGGAGCGTCGGAAGAAAAGGAGGAGCGACAAAAATGGATATGGGTATGGGAATGTAGTTTACTTATCGCATAAAAAACAACCCGCCAGAAAGCGGGTTGTTTTTATTTGATGTTATTTAAGCAATATTGAGAAGCTCCATCAAGCGGGGCTTGTCAAATCCAACAACAATCTCTCCGTCCACATCAATTACCGGAACACCCATCTGGTGTGACTTTTCTATCATCTCCTTTTGAGCCTCCAGATCTGCCGCTGCGTTCTTTTCGGTGTACTCAACATTGTGTTCTTTGAAAAAATCCTTTGCCATGTTGCAGTACGGGCATGTTGGCGTGGAATAGATAATGACATTCGCCATAATTTTTTTGTTAGTGATAATCCGCAGGGCAGAATAGCATAGTCAAAATATTTTGCAATTGACTTTGAAAAATTCTATGGCCTTTTATCCAAGTCGGACGAATTGATTCAAGTCGCACCCCCCTTTCTTCCCATATATTGCAACGCCGACATGGACATATTTTTTCTTTTCCCCATTTACTCCGTGCCAGCGATCAAGAAATTCCTGATAGGGGAGGTAGGTGCGGAAAATAGAAAGCGGGTCTTCAAAATATATATTCTTTGCGTCATAACCGATTACTACAACATAATGGCTATCTTTCCAGTCCTCCTTCCAATTAATATCTTTGTATCTTGTCCATGACTGCATAAGGACGATAACTGGGATTTTTTTGTCTATATAACGTTTAAGATCGAGGAGAGTCATTCTGCGAGCGCTTGTTTTAAGCCCAAATTTTTTTGCTACTTTTTCTAAGCCCTCAATAGAAGTTCCATATCGGCGCGATGTTTTTGCCACAGCGGGGATTACTCCCGCAATCGCTTCAATGCCGTAGTACGCCAATACTGCCTGCATCGCGGTTGCTCCGCAGTCATATTTGAATGTTTGCTCAAAATTGGGGAAATTGAGGAGTTTCATATGTTGGAAAATATTTTTTTTGTCTAATACGCGTCACCAAGCTAGATTTTACTCCAAAGAATAGAATTGGTCTAGATAGAACATAAATATTGACAAATTTTTTATAATATTATAGAATATCAATACGATGTACCAAATAGTTCTAACCTCAATAACAACATGAAAAAGACACTTTTACTTATCTTTGGCGTCGCGGCAATTTTTGGCGCCTTTTCTTTCACAACGGCGAATACTCAGTCCGCATATTGCAACGATGACCTTGTCGGGCGCATTATTTCTACCGGAGGATCAGGCGGACCTGCTTTAGCAACCGTCACAAATAATGCATCAGATTGCTCTGCGCAAGTCACTTTTTCATCCTATGAGGTTTTTATCCAACCCACCCAACCGGGATGGCTAGATACGCAAGTCCTTTTTGATTATGAGACGGTTATACTTGGTCCTGGTCAGACACAAGAAATATCCATTGACGTCCCGGACTGTAAGGCACAGTTAGATATTTATAAAGGAGAAGTCGTGACTGATTTAGTAGACGGTGTTGGACATCCTGGACTTATAGATTACGCGTTTACTTACGATCCCCTTTGTATTGCAACCCCAACCCTCACATGTTCTCCTCCTACACAAACAATAAATAGCGGGGACTCCGCTACTTTTTCCGCATCGGGAGGAACGGGAAGTTATTCATGGACTGGAGGCGAATCTCCTCAAACAGGAACCGGAAGTAATTTTTCTTCCACATTTTATGGTTCCGGGAATCGGACGGTGACTGTTGCAAGTGGCAATCAAACTGCAACGTGCGCGGTAACAATCAACGAAGTTATTCCGACCCTCACATGTTCTCCTCCTACACAAACAATAAATAGCGGGGACTCTGCTACTTTTTCCGCATCGGGAGGAACGGGAAGTTATTTGTGGACTGGAGGCGAATCTCCTCAAACAGGAACCGGCTCCATATTCTCATCTTCTTTCTATGGTTCCGGCAATCGGACCGTGACTGTCACTAGCGGGAGCCAGAGCGCTTTCTGCTCGGTTTATATCCAGCAAACAAACTATTATTCCTTGTCTTGTTCTCCTCAGCATCAAAACGTAGAAATAGACCAGTGGGTAGATTTTAGTGCGACGGGTGGAGACGGAGAATATTCATGGTCTGCTTCACAAAGCGCAAGTCCTACACATGGAAACAACTCTAATTTTCAAACTCGCTTCTCTCAAAGCGGGTATAAGACCGTAACGGTTTATTCTGGGGGGCAAAGCGCTCAATGTAGGGTTAGTATAGACGAACCTTACGTTCCTCCTTATCAAAATCAAGATTTCCAAGTAACAAAAAATGTTTTAAATCGTACATTGAATCAATCCGTGTTTGTGAATCGTGTAAACGCTCAAACAGAGGATGTGGTGGAGTTTGAGATTCGCGTTTCTTCAGATGCTTACTACTATCAAAACAATCAATACTACAACAACCAGTATTCTATTTTAGTACGGGACATGCTTCCGTATGGTTTGACATATATTCCCGGTACAACCCAAGTTAATTCAGTTCAAGCACAAGACGGGATTACTACTTCGGGGATTTATATCAACAGTTCTACGAGTGGAGCCAGCCAATATATTCGGTTTTTGGCCAGAGTAAACGGTAGTGTCCCCAGTGGCACACTTACCAATCAAGTTTCAGCTACGATGGATGGAGTCACAAAAAACGCATGGGCGTATGTTGATCTCGTGCCTCGCGGAGTTGTTTTGGGGGCGGCTTCAATTATTACCGGCCCAGAAGAAAATTCATGGTTGATTTCTATCGGACTTGGATTTCTAACAGCGCTTCTTCTTTTCCATTTTGTCTTTCGTCGTCGGTTTGATTCAAAAAAATATATCTAAGAAAAATAACAGATCAGTAAGAGGGCCGATTTATTGAAAGGTATGTGTCCCGTGCGAGGGATTAAAAACAATTGGCTCTCTTGCGTTATTTTTAGAATAAAATAGTTTTTGGAATAATTATGGCGATAAGAATGACAAAAAAAACTGGGGGGCTATTATTTTTTTTATTGACATTTCTGGGGGCAACGGTTGTTTTTCATTTTATTCTCAACGGGGGCGCATATTGGAAAGAGATTCGCTACGATTTATTTTTACGCTCATCGTTTGCCTCCGAAGACCTAACCCAGGGAGATATTTTAGAAGTTGGTCAAAATGTCTTATTGCCAGGAGAAAATTTTCGCCTGATTATCCCTAAAATAGGAGTTGACGTTCCGGTGATTTCTCCCCACAGTCCCGACAAGGCCTCGGTCTTGGCGGCTTTGGAGAGTGGAGTCGCCCTCTATCCTGGATCAAGCCAACCGGGAGAAAAGGGGCGCGCCGTTATTTTAGGTCACAGTTCCAAAGCGACGTGGTATCGGGGCGATTATGCGACAATCTTCTCTCTTATCCCTCAACTTAACGTTGGTGATACGTTTTATATTTTAGAAGGAGATAAAAAATTAACCTATCGTGTTTTTACAAGTCAGATTCTTTCTCCCGATCAAGCAAATCGGTTATTTGCGAGCGAGCATGTTACTCCTGGGGTATATACGCAACCGAGCTTTAACGCGCAAGGAACTGTTGGTCTGGGCTCATTAATTGGCTCGGAGATTGATTTAGTTACCTGTTTTCCTATCGGGTCGGCTTCTAATCGAAATGTAGTGCAGGCCGAACTTATTAATACCGAGGACTTATAATCATTAAAATACTGCCTTTGTGGCAGTATTTTATTTGGCGGGGTTTAAGCGATTCGAACTAAGTGGGTCGCACCGCTTTCATACATTGATTTTATGGTGTTTTTTCGATACAATGATACCAATGGAGCACGGATTCCTCAAGGGAAAATACGGTTTGCATAAAAGCGAGGAGGTGGGACGAGCCGCCAAAGTGGCGGAGCGCAAGACCGGCGAAAAGGTGCCGCAAGACCCTTCCTCGCGCATAGAGAATTATCTTGATCGACTGCAAAATATCATAAACCCTCCCAGACTGGAGGGCCACTCCGGTTTTGACCGCAAAGAGCGAAACCTTGAGATGTTGAAGCGTGCCATCTACGGCCAATTTGTCATAAAACCGGAAAATATCCCGGAAGAATATTTTGAAGCCCAGAGGCGAATGGCTCGCGAGCAGGGTCATGGCGATGTTGAAATTACCGAAGAAATCAGAAGACAAGCAACAGAAGTTATTATCGCCGATCAAAAAAGTTCGCTTGATAATTGGGTAGATTATCTTGTTTCGTCTGACGCTACGTATCCCAACTGGCTGAAATACTGGACGATCCGTAGCGTACTTAGCATGGGCGAGTACGACAAAGAAAAGAAATCATTCGCTAAAAGATCAAAAGGCACGGTCAAGCCGTTTCCAGACGTCAACCGCGAAGCGTTAGCTTATGTTCTCGATGCGGTTCAGCAAAAATACGGCAAAAGGCATATTGACCTCTTGAATCTTGAAGAAGATGAAAGAAAAGAATTCGAAACGCTTCTTCAAGGAGAAAATTTCGCTAAACTCTATGCATGGGCGCTTGAGAAAACGGCGATAGCGCCAACCGAGGAACTAGCGAGAACTACCGGGAAGTGGATAAAGTATCCGAGAAACTCCGACCATACGCCCCTTGTTGATTCCCTTCGCGGCCACGGCACCGGTTGGTGCACCGCCGGAGAGTCAACCGCTCAAATCCAACTCAAAGGCGGAGATTTTTATGTATATTACTCGCTCGATAAAAAAGGCAAGCCAACGATACCGCGTGCCGCTATTCGCATGGAAGAAGACAGAATTGCCGAAGTCCGAGGCATCGCCGAGCAACAAAATCTTGATTCCTACATAGCTCCTACCGTTGAATCCAAACTAAAGGAATTTCCGGACGGCAAGACATTTGAGAAGAAAACGCAGGATATGAAAATGCTAACCGTAATAGAAAGAAAATCAAAAGTGGGCAAGACGCTCACCAAAGACGACCTGCTCTTTCTTTACGAGGTGAATGGGACTATTGAGGGGTTCGGCTACCAACGCGACCCAAGAATAGCAGAGATTCGTTCCCAAAGAAACTCGGAAGAAGATATGCTGATTGTTTTTGAATGCTCTAAAGAACAGATCGCACATAACCCGTCTGAAATAAACGAAAATACGAAGGCCTATGTCGGGCCTCTCGTCCCCGGCATCTTTGACAAAGTTCAGGAATACGACATCGAACATGTTTACACCTCTTTCCCCGAAGGAAAAATCCGCAAGGAAACCATAGAGATCGGTGGAAAGGATGTGAAAACGCTCATCAAGGAAATACAGGAGAAAAAAATCAACATCTCCGGCTTCGCGATGGATATGATGAAAAGCAAGGATTTCACCGTCCTCAAAGAATCGGAATCAGAAATCCTCATCCGCCTCAAAGTCGGCGATCTTGGTTTCCCAAAAAACAAATATCCGACGACGGATGAAATCTACAAGCGCATCGAAGAGTTGGGCCTTGAACTTTGTCCTCCTGAAACCGGGCCGCAGTATCGACTTCAATATCAAAATCAGCCGATGGGCGAATGGTTCCTGATCGGTATGAAACAAATCACCGGCCGCGTCGGCAACCCGGACGTCTTCAGCTTGGGACGCGGCGGGGTTGGTTTGTGGTTGGACGCTCGTTGGACGGATCCGGGCCCCGAGTGGGTTCCCGACTGTGAGTTCGTCTTCCGTCTCCGCAAGTTGAAAAACTTAAAAACTTAGAGTTTTGCGCTTTGACACTTTGATTCTTTTGTTTTTCGTCCGGCGCAATTTTTGATATACTGTACCCGGATGGGTTACATCGGACGGCTACGGTTTTCTGAGACCTTTTCGGCGCGTGCACATTGAGAGCGCGGGCGGTTACGGCTTCCTGCGGAGGATGTGCATGTTCGTCAACAAAAAAGAAACAACTTGGTGCGTTGCGCTAGCGGAGTCGTGCTCCCGAATAAAATACAGCCCAGCCTCTTTTTAGGCGGGCAGTGGCGCGGATGGCGCGGCGCACAAAACCGACCGCGACGGCAACCCGAACGTCTTCAACTTGAAACGCAACGAAGATGGTTTGTGGTTGAACGACAATTGGACGAATCCGAGCAACAAGTGGAATCCCGACAATGAGTTCGTCTTCCGTCTCCGAAAGTATTTTCTTTCCGCGCTAAATGGCGCGGTTTTTCTTTTCGGGATTATTCAAGCTTTTCTTCCAACCGCCGAACATCTTGCCGATTTCCTCCAGCTTGAAAGCAATATCCTCGCACTGTTTGTCCGAAATGAGTTTCCCTTCCCATGCCGTAGCGATCAAAAATTTAAGGAGATCGGTAGTTAAAATGCATTCAGAAATTTTTTCCACTTTCTTTTCTTTCTCGGTAAAATAAGCGATATATGTCGACTCCAAAAGATCAAGGAATCTATTTTCAATCCGCGTACCGATAGTGTAACGTGCGCCTTTAGGAATATGCGGGGAAATATTCATCCAAAACAAATATCCCTCTTTGATTCGGTTAAGGATAGAGGCATCACCGAGAGAGAGAGAGAGAGTAAACGGGGCGCCGAGTCATACTTTTCATGATATCATTTCTTTTGAAAACTTACTTGCCGCATGGCGCGGATTTCTACGCGGCAAGAGGAGACGCAAAGATGTCGCCGAATTTTCATTGAATCTTACAAGCAACATTCTTGCGCTTCATCACGAACTTACCGATAAAACTTACCGGCACGGGCCGTATAAGGCTTTTCGAATAAACGACCCGAAGCCGCGCGATATTCATAAGGCGACCGTCCGTGACCGCTTGTTGCACCACGCCATTTATCGAGTTTTATATCCCTATTTCGATACCAAATTCATCTTTGATTCGTATTCCTGCAGATACGACAAGGGCGTGCATCGCGCCATAAACAGATTTCGCACATACGCACGGAGGGTTTCGGAAAACCATACCCGAACCGCGTGGATTTTGAAGTGCGATATACGGAAGTTTTTTGCGAGTATTGACCATGCGATCTTGATCAGTATTTTGAAACGGCACATCAAAGATGAGAACACTATCTGGCTTTTAAGAGAAGTGGTCGGAAGTTTTTATACAAAAGGTTGTCCGGGAGTCGGCCTGCCGTTAGGCAATCTAACTTCCCAACTTTTTGTCAATGCTTATATGAACGAATTTGACCATTTCTTAAAAAGAGAGCTAAAAGTTCGTTACTGTATTCGTTACGCCGACGACTTCGTTATACTTCACGAAGACAAAAGATACCTCGAAAATATTTTACCGAAAATATCGGTATTTTTAGAAAACAGATTAAAACTCTCCCTTCATCCAAACAAGGTTTTTATAAAAACGGCGGCTTCCGGCATTGATTTCTTGGGGTGGGTACACTTTCCGTATCATCGCATTCCGAGAACTTCTACCAAAAGAAGAATGTTCAAAAAACTTGCAACCACAGATAACCCGCAATCCAAAACTTCTTACCTTGGATTGCTGTCGCACGGAAACGCATATCGCTTACAGCAAAGAGTACGGCAATTGAAATGAGCCATCCCTGCTGTCGCTAGGGCTTTGGCGAGGCAACATCTTTCAACTTTGCTGAATGTAAAAATTGGCGGAGAGGGTGGGGCCTGCCGGCAGGGATTCCTTTTCCCCCAATACAAATGACCCTAAAGGGTACCCATTTGTATTTCCTCCAAAGCCGGGGTTTTCAAAACACGGTGTGTTTTGAAATACCCTTCGAATCCCTACCATACACACGTTATTTCTTACATATCCAAAATGAATATGTAAGAAATAATATGCGGAGAGGGTGGGATTCTCCTTCGACTCTATTGTGCGCCGTCGCGTACAATAGGTCTAGGCACCGCCTCGCGTTCCTCGCTACTACTCGGAACATGCTCCGGCGTTCGAATCCCAACGTGAATGAAGCAGTTCATTCACTCCCTCAACAAAACAAAACATCGCCACAAAGGCGATGTTTATTTTGCGGTATTCATTGTACAAAGTTCGAATGTATTTTGAAAGCAACCCTGATGCCGACTAATCGCACGCGCGGAGCGCGTGGTGGCTTGAAACTGCCTCGTACGCTCGTATCGTTCCGCCACTGCCT
>Ga0210057_1000935_pt1 | contig 46419 bp, 47 predicted proteins | sample CryGeyCG2114_010_2_FD_183968 | JGI IMG/M metagenome (GOLD analysis project Ga0210057, IMG submission 183968) | Groundwater microbial communities from aquifer - Crystal Geyser CG10_big_fil_rev_8/21/14_0.10 (SPAdes) (version 2) | ecosystem: Environmental > Aquatic > Deep subsurface > Groundwater ...
AATCAGGTCTAACTAAACGAGTCTTTTCTAAACCTTTTTGTTTTCGCCAATTTTTTATTTTTTCATGATGCCCTTCCATCAATACAGAAGGTACTTCATGACCTTTATATACTTGCGGCCTTGTGTAATGAGGACTGTCAAATATACCTTCTTCAAATGAATCCTGGTATACAGCATCCGGGTGTCCAATAACATCGGGAACAAATCTTATAACAGCATCTACAAATACTACTGCTGCCGGACATCCGCTTGTTAAAACGTAATCCCCAATACTCACTTCCCTATCGACACAGGTATCAATAATCCGTTGGTCAATCCCTTCATAATGACCGCATAGTAAAATCAAATGATCATACTCGGCTAAAGTATGACACATTTGAGAGTTTAGCTGCCTTCCTTGGGGAGACAGGTAAATGACGTGTGAGTTTTCTTTTCTCACACTATTGATGGCACTTTCTAAGGGCTCTGGCATTAAAACCATTCCCGGCCCTCCACCATAGGGCCTATCATCTACTGATTGATGTTTATCTTTAGCAAAGTCCCGAATATTATGGGATCGAATATTAACCAGCCCTTTTTCTCGAGCTCTTTTAATCATGCTTGCATTAAAAGGACTGTCAAAATACTCGGGAAACAAAGATAAAATGTCTATCAGCATATTATGCTTTTTTCTTTTTATCCTTAAGGCGAAGCTTTTTAGTTAGTTTTTTTTCTAGCAATCCTTTTACTAGATCTGGAGAAGACTGTTTTACTAAAGCATGGGCTTTAGGTGTCATTATAGCTCCCTTATCTAACCAAAGCTGAACCTTGTCCGCATCAATAAAGAGATTTTTTTCGTTCTCTTCATGTGGGTTGTACCAACCTAACATTTCGATATATTTACCATCGCGTGGATTTTTTTTATCTGTAACGACAAGACGATATGTCTGGCGGTTTGTCCTTCCTTGTTGGCGTAATCTAATCATTAGTGCCATTTCATTTCCTCCATCTGGTGTTTCATGTCTGACATTCCTCCTTTAAAGAGGGACTTTTTTAATCCTGGCATTTTTTTCATAAATTGCTTCATTCGTTTAAAGCCTTTAACCATTCTATTCACTTCTTCTATTTTAAGCCCACAACCCTTAGCTATACGTTTTCTTCGACTATGAATGAGGTCATCCTTTTCGCGTCTTTCATTTGGCGTCATAGAAAGAATAATAGATTCTACTTTTTTTAATTCAGTCTCTGATAAATCAAAATCTTTCATTCCCGACATTCCGGGGATCATCCCTAAAAGGGACTTTAAAGAGCCCATTCTTTTAACCATTCTCATTTGCTTGAGATAGTCTTCGTAGGTAAATGAGGCTTTTTTAAACTTTTGCTCTAATTCTTTTTCTTCCTGGTCTGTAATAGCATCTTGAGCCTTTCTAACTAAATTAATGACATCTCCCATCCCTAGAATACGGTCTGCCATTGACTTTGGGTTAAAAAGTTGAAGGTCTTCAATTTTCTCTCCAATACCTTCAAATTTTAGAGGCTTATTCGTAATCTCTCTTATAGAGATAGCAGCTCCAGCTCTTGCATTTCCATCGAGCATCGACAAAATAGAACCAGTAATTTCTATTTGTGCATTAAATTCTTGAGCTGTTTTAACAGCATCCTGTCCTGTCGTTGCATTGGCAACAAATAAAACTTCGTCAGGGCTGAGCACTCGTTTCATCTCTTTAAGCTCGTCCATCAGCTTGTCATCTACATGCAGTCTCCCTGCTGTATCAACGATCAGAACTTCAAACCCTTCTTTTTGCGCTTTTTCAAGAGCTTTTTTTGCTACTTTTACAGGATTTTTCTCTCCTCTATCCGTATAAACGGGAATGTCAATAGCTGAGGCTAGCTTTTCCAGCTGGTCCATTGCCGCAGGTCTAGCTAAATCACAACCAGCTAGTAAAATCTTTTTTTTACCTTCTTTTTTCGCTATATAATTAGCTAATTTTACCGAATGGGTAGTTTTACCGGATCCTTGCAACCCACATAGCATGATAACACTAGGCACCCCTTTCAAAGCCAAAGGAGCTTCATCATGTCCCATTAGCTCAATGAGTCCGTCATGGACCATTTTCGTAAACTGCTGAGCTGGCTTAACTGACTTAATAAGGGTTTCACCAATAGCTTGCTCTTTAAGCCTTTTAACTAAAGTACTTGCAACTGTATAACTTACATCAGCTTCCAAGAGAGCTAGCCTGACATCCCTCATAGCTTCTGCAATATTATCTTCGTTTAGTTTCTTAGGGGTTTTTAATTTAGTAACTAACCCTTGAAACTTTTCAGTAAAAGACCCAAACATAAAAAAAAACACTAGGTTTTAATAATTTATAACGTTAATAGAATAATCTAAAAAATCATTCTATTTCAAGGAAAAAGAACCTATCTAACCCTGCCCAATCAGCGTAAAATTCTTTTTTCACCCAAAAGGGCTGATTAAAAATTTTATTTAACCCCTCTTTCTGAGTTGAACCAATTTCAAAAAGGACTTTTCCACCAGGGTTAAGATGTTTATGCAAGCTCCTTGAAAGCTTCTCATAATGCTCATAACCAGTTTTTCCTGACAGTAAAGCTATTTTAGGCTCAAAAGGATTATTAGCCTCCAAATATTCACTTTCTGATAAATAAGGAGGATTGCAAAAAATAAAATCTGCTTTTTGGTTTTTGAAAGGTGATAAAAGAGATCCTTTTAAACTCTGAATAGTCACCTTATTTTCTTCCGCATTTTTAAGGGCCATTTTCAAAGCTGATTGAGAAATATCTGAAGCAACAACTCTTAACTCAGGAAAATGTTTTTTGGCAGCGATAGCCAAGCACCCTGTCCCTGTGCATACATCAAACAAAACTTTATTCGTCAAATCTAAATTTTTTACTCTATTGATAAAATGTTCAAATAAAATTTCAGTTTCTACTCGAGGAATTAAAACAGAAGAATTTACGTTAATTGAACAAGAAAAAAAAGTAACCTTACCTAAAATATACTCTAGAGGAACACCCTTTGCCTTTTTGAATAAAAGCTTTTTTATGGCTTCTACAGTTTTAGAATCAATTTTTCTTTCAAATTGAAGGTATATATCAAGTCGATCTAAACCTAAAACAAAAGCAACAATCTCTTCAGATGCTCTTTTATAATTTTCACAAGATCGTTTTTTTAAATAAGAAAAAGAGTAATGTAAAACTTCTTCAACAGTTTTCATCACACTTCAAATTTTTTCTGATAGTAAAAGGATATAAGAGCATTAGATACTTCTTCTAACTCCCCTTCCATTACTATATCTAAATTGTAAAGGGTAAGACCTATTCTATGATCTGTAATTCTATTTTGTGGAAAGTTGTAAGTTCTTATTCTTTCTGACCGGTCTCCAGAACCCACTTGAGATGATCTCAACTCAGAGATCTCCTGCTTTTGCTTTCTTTCTCTTTCTTCAGCAACCTTAGCTTTTAAAAGCCTAAGCGCCTTATCTTTATTTTTAATTTGACTTCTTTCATCTTGACAGCAGACCACTGTGTTAGTTGGGATATGCGTAATCCTTACAGCAGAGTCTGTGGTATTTACATGCTGACCACCTGCTCCCGAAGCACGGTAAGTTTCAATCCTAAGATCTTTATCATCTATTTGAAACTCCTGCTCTTCAGGCTCGAGCAAGATTGCTACAGTAATAGCAGAAGTGTGAACGCGACCTTGCGTTTCAGTTGCAGGAACCCTTTGAACTCGATGTGTACCTGACTCAAACTGCATGTAACGGAAAACATTTTTTCCGGTCAAAGCCCAAATATACTCTTTGTAACCACCAAAATCAGATTCCGTACATGAAATCAATTCGGTATTCCACCCCATTTTAGAGGCAAAATTTTTGTACATTCTAATGCAGTTACCCACAAAAATAGCAGCTTCATCCCCCCCCGTTCCAGCGCGAATCTCCATGATAATATTTCTATCATCTCTTGGATCAGGTGGAACAATTAAAGTCTGAAGCTTACTTTTTAAAACTTGGATTTCTGCACTCAAACTAGAAAGCTCTTCCTCAATAATAGAGGTCATTTCGGGATCCGACTCCAGTTTCATAAGCTCTTTGTTCTCTTGAACCGCTTTTTTACTACTGTTGTACTTTTCCCAAACCTCCTTCAAAGTAGAAAGATGAGAGTACTCTTGTGTAAGTTCTTTATATTTTTTCTTATCCGATAAAACATCTGGCTCTCCAAGCAGCCCTTCCACAATAATTAATCTATCAAGTAGCTGCTGGACTTTTTGTTCTATCATTACTTCTTCTTAGACTTTGCTACTTTTTTCTTAGGTGCAGCTTCTTTTTCTTCTTGCTTTTGCTGATCTTGCATCTGCTGCTCTTTTTTCATTTTGTAGCGTTTTGTGAACTTATCCACTCTTCCTTCTGTATCAAGAATTTGAGTACTTCCAGTATAAAAAGGATGGGAAGATGAAGAAATAGAAACCTTAACAGCAGGATATTCTTTTCCTTCAAATTCAGCTCTTTCTTCTGTTTGCAAAGAGCTGCCAATTAAAAATTTTGCTCCAGTAGAAGAGTCTATAAATAATACGTCTTGATATGGAGGATGTATTTCGTCTTTCATTCCAGTCACCTATATGAAAATTTTCCCTATAAGAGTACCCTTTGAGGGCTAATTAACTCAAGAATTTTTAGGGAAATGGCTATTAAGTTTTACTGAAATAGTATATACTTCTGGCAAAAACTCCTAGTATTAAAAAATGTTTTCAAACTACAACTCATCTATTTATACAAATACACCCAAGCCCCTTAAAATAATTATTGCATTATCAGTTGTGTTAACATTGCTTTGCTCAATTGTTAAACCATTTATACCTTTACTAGGCTTAAGTGTTGTCGGCTTTTTAAGCGGTCAATATTGGCAAATTTTTTCCTTTACATTTTTACAGCCAGAAGCTGGCATCATCAACTTTTCATCAATCCTTCATTTATTCTTATATATGGCTGTCATTTGGACAGCTGGAAATGAAATAATAAAAATAAAAAGCTCATCTACTTTTTTAACTCTCTACTTCAGCTCAGCCTTAATCAGCGGTCTTGCCACCTTAGGTTTTATGCATCTTTTCCAAAACTATACTATAGCGTTTGGTCTACCCTTAATAGCCACTTCATTAATTACTGGCTGGGTTATGCTGAACCCTTTTTCAAGAATATATTTATTCCATTCTTTTCCTGTTCAAATATCTCATCTAGCCTCAGCCTTTTTATTAATAAGAGGACTTTCTCTTTTATCAGATGAACAGTACTCTGAGTTTTTTTCCACTTTGACTATTATCATATTTAGTTATTTGTACTCCTTGATCATGTGGAAGAACAACGGACCTTTTAAAAAATGGCATAAACTCGAGGATATTGTTATCCGCCTTTTTCAATTTAAAATTAGAAGGAAAAAGGCAAATATTTATGACATAAACGAAGAAAGGAAGAACCGCAACTTTTTTTAATCTTCCCGCTCATTTAAAAGCGCATTCAAGGCACTATGCACAGATTGTATTCCGTGCAAAAAACCTTCTTCATAACGAAATAAAGGATGATTTTCTAACTGAGGATAGTCATTTGGCTGCAAAAGATCTTCGTCAGTAATATTTGGTACATAATTTTGAGCCAGTTTGCGAAGTCTAGTATGTTGTTGAGTTGCAAGTTCTGCTAATAAATTAGAAATCTCTTCTAAGGGATTTTTTTTCATTCCTCACCTTTTCAAAAAATGCCTGCATTAATTCTGCCGATTCCCTTTCTAAAGGGCCTTGGGAAATTTCTATAGTATGAATAGGATGATTTTTAGAAAAAACATCTATCCAGCTACCATTAGCGCCAACCCTTAAGTCCTTGGCGGCCCAAACAACCCTATCTACTCTCGCAGCATAGAGAGCACCTGCACACATAAGACATGGCTCTAAAGTGCAATAAAGTGTTGTTCCCTCTAAACGCCAATCCCCTAAATGCTCACTGCCTGAAGTAAGGCATATCATTTCAGCATGAGCTGTTGCATCCTTTAAAAGTTCAACCTGATTATATCCTCTCGCAATAATTTTATCGTTATGAACTAAAACACACCCAACGGGCACTTCATTCATTTCATAAGCTATTTGAGCCTGTTTGAATGCTTCTTTCATAAATACTAGATCTTTTTCTGATCTTTCTAAAGCATTGGATAACTCAGTTATTGGCATATTTCTTTCGATCCTTTGTAAGACTCATTTTTTTTGTTCCTCACAAGATTGCTAAACCTCGACTATTTTTAGAAACTTAAGGAATGAAATTTATTTTACCATTTTGTATAATGGCTTAGCAAGTTGATTTAAGTAAAAAATCATTTCTATATATTGCAAATTTTTTTAATTCTGATACACGTTGATAAATTTTAAGAGATACGTTAGAATTATATTTTGTTATTAAGAGTTATAATTAAAAAGCTGGAGAGTCTAAATGTCTCTTGACAAAGGCACAAAAGAAGAAATTACTAAAAAATTTCAATTACACGAAAAAGACACGGGATCTGCCGACGTTCAGATCGCTATTTTGACTGAACAAATCATAGATCTAACAGAGCACCTTAAAGTGGCCAGAAAGGACCATAGTGCTCGATTAGCCCTAATCAAACTAGTTGGTCAGAGAAGAAAATTACTTGATTATCTCAACTCTACTGACACAAAAAGATATCAAAATTTAATTACAAGGCTTAAGCTTCGTAAGTGATTTTTTGGCCGCGTTTACCATGCGGCCTCTTATTTATTAAAGGAAAGATAGATTGGATGAAGAACAGAAAAAAATTTTTTATTTTAATGTAAAAAATTTCTTTCTGATTTTCATCTTTCGATTCTTTCCTTTTTCTTTTATAAATTTTCTTTTGCATTTAAGGAGAAATCATGCATCAAGAATCGATTACAATCAAAGCTGGTGATAAAGAAATTATTTTAGAAACCGGCAAAATAGCAAGGCAAGCAAATGGATCTGTTATGCTGCATTGCGGTGAAACTACTATTTTATCAACAGCTACAGCTGCCAAAGAACCCATGGAAGGGGTTGATTTTCTTCCACTAAGGGTAGATTATCAAGAAAAATTCTCTTCAGTAGGTAAAACAGCGAGCGGGTTTATTAAAAGAGAAGGTAAACCATCAGAACGCGAGGTTCTAGTCAGCAGACTTACAGACCGTCCTATTAGACCTATGTTTGAAGACGGTTACTATAAAGACACACAACTTCTTACATATGTATATTCTTATGATGGAGTTAACATACCGGACGTTTTAGGAATTTTAGCTGCCTCAGCTGCTTTAACTATTTCTGATATTCCTCTAAAAAAACCTATTGGAGCTGTAAGAGTTGGTTTTATTGATCAAGAGTTTATCATCAACCCTACTCCAGACCAATTAAAGCAAAGTACTCTTGACCTTGTTTTAGCAGGGACTGAAGATGCCATATTAATGATCGAAGGGTATTGCGACTTTTTAACAGAAGAACAAGTACTAGAAGCGATCGAAAAAGGACACACTGTTATTCAAGATATCTGCAAAGCTCTTCTAGAATTCCAAAAAAAGGTAGGAAAAGAAAAAAACAAAGAAGGTTTATACCAAATACCTTCTGAAGTTGTAGCAGAAGTTCAAAATCATGCAAAAGCTCCTTTAGACGAAGTCTTAAGCATTTCTAACAAAAAGGAAAGAGACTTAAAATTCTCTTATTATTCTGAGCAAATTTTATCTGCTATTAATCCAGACCCTGAAAATCCAAGATTCGAAGAAAGAGACATCAAGATTGCTTTAAAAAAATACAAATCTGAAAGAATGCGTTCCATGATCGTTAACGACAAAAAGCGTATTGATGGAAGAGCAACAACTGAAATTAGACCTATTTCTATTGAGCATGGCCTTTTACCTAGAACACATGGAAGTTCTTTATTTACTAGAGGAGAAACTCAAGCGATAGCTGTTTGTACACTTGGTGGTGAAACAATGGCACAACGCTATGAAGATCTTCATGGTGAAGGTGCCCACCGATTTTATATGCAATATTTCTTTCCACCATTTTCTGTTGGAGAAGTAGGCCGTATGGGCCCTCCGGGAAGAAGAGAAGTGGGTCACGGTAAACTAGCAGAAAGAGCTCTTACAGCTATTTTACCAGATCAAAAAGAGTTTCCTTACGTAATTCGTCTAGAGTCTAACATTACAGAGTCTAATGGCTCTTCTTCTATGGCTTCTGTCTGTGGAGGTTGTTTAGCTCTTATGGACGCCGGTGTTCCTGTTAAAAGGCCTGTGGCAGGTATTGCTATGGGACTTGTCCTAGAAAAGGATCACTTTGCTATTTTATCGGATATCATGGGAACTGAAGATGCTCTTGGTGATATGGACTTTAAAATCACTGGTGATGATAAAGGTATCACAGCATTTCAGATGGATATTAAGGTAGAAGGGATTACTCATGAAATCATGAGAGCTGCCCTTCTTCAAGCAAAAGATGGCCGCATTCATATTTTAAATAAAATGCTTGAGGTAGTTCCATCGTCTAGAGAGAAGCTTTCTACTTATGCCCCTCGCATTGAGACAATGCAGATCAAGCAGAATCAAATTGGAACTGTTATTGGACCGGGCGGAAAGCAAATCCGAGCTATCGTAGAAGAAACTGGCGTGCAAATAGATATAAGTGATGAAGGGGTTGTAAGCATAGCTTCAACTAACCCTGAATCCATGGAAAGAGCAAAAGAGATAATCATTAATCTTACTGGCGATGTAGAAGTTGGCAAGACTTATACTGGAAAGGTTGTGTCTATTGTTCCTTTCGGACTGTTTGTACAAATTTATAGTAAGCAAGGACTTTGCCACATTTCAGAAGTTTCCCACTCAAGGATAGACGATCTGAAAAACTACTATAAAGAAGGCGATGAGATTAACGTCAAGGTACTTGCTATCAATGACCACGGTCAAATCAAATTAAGTCATAAAGTTCTTCTAAAACAAGAAGACTAATATTTATGAATGGAGCTTAAAAAGATTATTTTTAAGCTCCATTCCTTCGTATTCCCAAATACTATTCCTTTATTTTTTTCATTCAACTACCGATGTATGCATTTAAGTAGCTCTTAAGGAATCCTTTATTTACATAAAGGGCTAATAAGTTGATCTATTAAAGAAGATGTCATCCAAGGATCAGGGTAAGTAATAGACAGGTTTATCATTTTTTGATGGCTTATGCAGGCAATATAAGGACAGTTAAGCACAGCCTCTGCTGCAAACGATGTATAAGCAACTTTATCTTCTGTTTCCTTTGAATAAGCAGTCTTACCAGCATTTGATAGAAAAAAACTTACATTAAACTCTAATGGATCTAATTGCCCTCTCAAAATAGCATAATGCTGCAACAGTAGATTAGGAGAATTCATATGGTCAAGCAATTGCTGCTGGTAATCCTTAGCAATGGTATAAACGTCGCTTGATTGATCAATATTCAAAAAAATAAAAGCTCCAACCGGCGCTGTAATTAAAACATCACAAGGTATTTTATTTTTAAGTCTTTTTCTCAAATCAACTGCAGCACCAATACAAACAGTTCCTTTTAACGAAAGAGCCTGAATAAAATACGCTGTGAGCAGTGCGTTGATGCTTAGCTGTTTTTCCTTAGCAACAGACTGTAACCTTTGAAAATGTAATGAGCTTACTTGAAAAAACTTCATTCTAGCTGTTTGTTCTTCATAGCCAGTATCAGAGCAATCTAGCATTGGAGCTGTTCTAGGATTACCTGAAAGATACTGGTTTAATTTCTGAGCATATTCAGCCGATTCATGCAAAGTGGGTTTCCAGGTAAAGTAATCTTCAATAGATTTTGGCATCGATAATTTATTAACCGAGGTATTTGGAAAATAAAGATACTTAACAAAGTCATCAATCACATTAAGAGAAGATGCAACATCTGCTATTGCATGATGTAAAATCATAAGAAAATGGGTTTTATCATGTTCGTGCCAAAAAAGTATTTTTAATAAATTATTCTTAGGATTTAAGTCATAAGAAAACATGGTCTCATTATTTTTTATAGGACCCACATGTTGTATGCATGATTCATTTATCGTAGGCATCTCAACAAAACACTTGTCGGAAATAATAGAACGAAGAAAAGGGTGTTTAATGACTAATTTTAAAGCTGCAGATTGTATTTCCTGTTTGGAAAATTGTTGCAATAAGCCAAATCTGAAATAGATAGGCATATTTGCGTCAATGTAGTCAATTTCAAGCTCTACTGCTGATCTTTTTGTCATACTATAAATACTGAGGATCAATAACAACGTGCTTAATATTTTTTCGATTATAGGTATAGGTGATATGGACTAGCCCATCATCAGATTGAATAATGGCCGGATATGAAAACTCCCCTGGCTTGAACTCTAAAGTTAAAGAGAGTTGCCAAGTTTTGGCATTATCTGATGATATAGCAAGGTTTAAAGGAGTTCTACTCTTTTTAGAGTTGTTAAACACAAGCAAAACTCTACCATCTTTCAATGTTACAGCATCAATGCCTGAGTTGGGGTTAAGTAAAGAAGTTTCTTGTGCATCACTCCAGTGAATCCCGTCTTGTGAAGATGCCTCACAAATCTTTCCTGTCTTTCTAGACCTTGTTAGTATTTTGAAACTACCATCATCTAATTGAAAAATAGTAGGTTGAATGATCCCAAAAAGGTCATTCGGTAAATTTATAGGGTTGCTCCTAGTCCAGGTTTTACCATGATCACGAGTTATTTCCACATAAGAGCCCCATCTATGATAGCTTTCTACTGATGAGCCGCATAAAAGAACATCATTCGCTAAGATGGGCTTGTTTTTTATGGGGCCATTAATGCCTGCAGGCAGATCAACTTGTTCAGACCAGGTATTCCCATTGTCATGAGAAACTTTGAAAGAGCCTGACCAGTATAAAAAGGACTTGCCTTCTTTATAAAAAAGATAAATATCTCCGTTGGGATAGGTAAAAAGAACAGGATTCCAAAGAGGGACCTCGCTTGTGGCTGCTATCTTTGGCTTAGACCACACTCCATTTTCATTTTTGGAAATCCAAATATCTACATCACTATTTCCTTCCTCACTTCCAGCAAAATAAGAACATAGTAAGGTTTGGTCTTTTGCCTGGGCAATAGTAGACGCATGACAGCTTTTGAAAGGAGGTTTTTTAAATATAAACTCCTCTTTCAAAATAGCTGATTGCTTAGCGGAAACAGCAGAAGAAAATAAAGTCATATAAAACGCTACCGCTTTCAGAAAGGTCATTTTTAAGACATATTAGGCTCAGGCTTTTCAGGCCTTTGGATATTCTGCTCTTCTTTAGGTTTAGTTACATTAGGAGGTGGTGGCGGAGAGTTTTTATGAAGCTCTTCAGCAGCTTTTAATCTCTCTCTTTTTTTGCCAGCATCCCAAGTCTCTTCCATAATTTCTTTGATGTCATTAGCGTCTAAAGTCTCAAACTCCATAAGCATGTCTGCCATAAGTTGGACTTTGTCTTTATTATTTCTTACGATTTCAAGAGCTTTTTTGTGTCCACCTTCAATAAGTCTATTGATTTCTTCATCTATTTTTTTAGCTGTTTCTTCAGAATATTTCTTTTCGTGATATCCTTGGACACCTAAGTATTGAGAAGACTCTGACTGTTCATCAAAAGACACAAGGCCAATGTTTTCACTCATCCCCCATTCACATACCATAGCTCTAGCAAGCTTAGTTGCTTGAGATATGTCATGTTTAGCCCCAGAACAAAGATCTCCAATGAACTCTTCTTCAGCAGCTCTTCCGCCCATTAGTACAGCCAACTGGTCTATTGCTTCTTTTCTCCAATAGCTCAATCGGTTTTTCTTAGGCATAAAGTGAGTAGCTCCTAAAGAGAACCCTCTAGGAATAATGGTAACTTTATCTACAGGATCTGCATTTTCAACAGTAAGGCCAACAATAGTATGTCCACTCTCATGGTATGCTGTTGTCCTTTTTTCTTCTTCATCCATTTCTAGACTTCGTCTTTCTTTACCAAAGCGAACTTTGTCACACGCCTCTATTGTTTCTGTAGAAGTAACAGCTTTTCGTCCATTGCGGGCCGCTATCAATGCTGCTTCATTTAAAATGTTTTCAAGGTCAGCCCCTGATGCTCCTGGCGTGGATCTAGCTATATCCATTAATTCAACAGAAGAGTCGATCTTAATTTTTCTAGCATGAACCTTTAAAATCTCATACCTTCCATTTACATCAGGAAGATCAAGAGTCACCCTTCTATCAAAACGGCCTGGTCTAAGAAGAGCCCTATCTAAAATATCAGGACGATTAGTAGCTGCCATCAAAATGACGCCTTCCTTGGTATCAAACCCATCCATTTCCACTAAAAGTTGGTTAAGAGTTTGCTCTCTTTCGTCATGACCGCCACCAATACCAGCACCTCTATGCCTTCCAACAGCATCGATCTCATCCATAAAAATGATACAAGGAGCATTTTTTTTAGCTTGATCAAATAGATCTCTTATTCTACTTGCTCCTACACCAACAAACATCTCTACAAAGTCTGATCCCGAAATGGAGAAGAAAGGTCTATCAGCTTCACCAGCAACCGCTTTAGCTACTAGTGTCTTACCTGTTCCTGGCGGTCCAATCAATAATACTCCTTTAGGAATCCTAGCGCCTAAGGCGGTAAACTTTTTAGGGTCTTTTAAGAAATCCACTACTTCATGTAATTCTTCTTTAGCTTCTTGAGCCCCAGCTACATCTTTAAAGGTAATTTTATTGGTCTCTTTAGTCATGAGTCTAGCTGGAGATTTTCCAAAATTCATCGCATTAGATCCTACCCCCTTCATTTGTTTCGAAAATAGGAAGTATAAAAGCAAGATCAAGACAACTACTGGCAAAATCGTTAATATATAACTAAAATAGTTAGGAGACTGCTCTTGTGTTTTGAAGTTATGGTTTAAAACTAAGCTTCTAGGCTGATCAGGTGCTTTAAAAACAAGTCCCTTATTAGACTCAAAGCTTTCCCATTGTGCCTTTGCTTGAGAAAACCACTGCCTAAACTCTTCCGAGTTTTGCTCTTCTAAAACGCTAGTAGAGATTTCCTTGTTGTTAAAAAACCAAATAACATTTGCAACTTTTTCTCTCGCCCTTTCAAGAAGGGTACTATTTTCTTCCAACTTAGAAGAAAGCACTTGCTCTTGCTGCAATTTATCGACATAAGTTCTAACGGATCTAAGAGAAAAAAGTCTCACTGAATCTTGAGACTGATTCATCTGGTTTACAATATTTTCCAGAGAACCAAGAGTAGATTTATAAGTTGCAACTTTTTGTTTGGCCGCAGCATTTGCAGGAACTGCTCTTAAAGTTTCTTCTAACCCTTTAAGTGTTTTTTTTATCTGTTCATCTCCAATTCCTAAAGCAGGCGATCTGAACATTTTTACCAGTTGAAGAAGGTTAGCTCCATATTCCTGAACTTCACTGGCGACAGGAGCATTAGCGACATGAGAAAACTTTCCATTCAATGACTGAAAGTTATTTTGCTCTAAGGAAACGTCATAAATCACCACAGCATTTTTTTGGCGTGGCATATCATAAGTAGAGCCAACTACTACATATCCAGAGGAAGGGATAGGTGTTCCACTAATAGATAAGAAATACTGACCATTATCCCTAACATTTTCTTTAAGCTCACTTGTTTCTTCTTTTATCCTGCTTTTCTCATTTTTCAGTAAATCTTGTTCGTTAAGCAGCTGAAGATACCTATAACGATTTTTGCTATCTTCTGATAGTGCTTGCTTGAATTTACCGGAAAAAGTAACTAGGTTGTTATTGTGCGCGGTCATTCTGCTGTCTTCTGGGCGTATCATGTCTAAGTTGATTAAATGCTCCAGCTGGTGACTAAATGAGACATTAGCCATTTTTCCTGATGACAATGACTGCATAGTCATAATAATCAATATAGCTGCTAGCAGGAAAATGAAAAAGCCACCCGGAAAGCCTTTTTTTGAATCAGGTTTTAATTTTTTGTCGTTACGCACTCTAAATACCTAAATTTTGAGGATTTAATGAAAAAATTAAATCATCTTATACCCATTTTGTAAAGATGATTTCCGTATAGTTTCTCTATAGCAAAAGATAGATTAATTTTGTGAAGTTAAAAAAAATATTAATTAAAATTAATAGAAAGCTCAAGCATTGTTCTTTTTTTAACCTCTATCATTTTACAGGATAACAGATCTTGCATATCTTTTCCATTTTTACAGATTAAGGGAAAAGCCTCTCTTAAAAAGTAGGGAATTTTTTGATCTGACCACTTCTTTCTAAACTTTTTTTTATCATTTTCCTGAAGGGCTTCAAAAGGGATTAATTTATATTCCCCCATAGGAAGATAGAGCCTAATATTTCCAAGCCAAAGAGTTTTCCAAGTATTTTCTTTCATGCGGCTATAAGGAGCCTCTTTTAACTCAATTGTCATCGCATGCATATTGGACTTTCCTATTTTTAAGGCAGCACTGCTTGCAAGAAGTGGAGATTGTAGCTTTGGAAAAAAAAGTATCTTACGATCGCAAAAAAGGCGGATTTTATTTTGCTCAAACCATTTATTAGCTTTACTTTCCTGCAAGCATTGAACTATGACGTCAATTAATTTTTTAGAAAAAACATATCTATTTTCTTTACAGATGGCCAGAAGAGCATAACGCCATTCAAGAGGATCTTTTAAGTCAGAGGCATTAAAATCATAGTAGACTCCAAAAGGACCTTCTTCTTTCCGTGGAAGTTGCCTTGCTATCTTCCTATCAATATATTGATAGAGCTCATCTGCTCTTTCTTGAAAGAGCAGAATGTTATCCATTAAGTTTTTGCCAAAATGCTCAGAAAGAAAGGGTAAGATATTTTTCCTAAATCTTCCTCGTAAAAACTTTTCACTGTAATTGGTCTCATCTTCCAGATAATCAATTGATTTGCTCTGCAAATATTCTAAAATTTCTTTTTTAGGAACAGACAAAAATGGACGAAGCAAAGTAGTTGTCCCTATTTTCTGAACAGGTCTTATCCCTCCTAAATTCAAAAAATTGGCCCCTTCAAACAGTCTTTTAAGAATAGTTTCAGTTAAGTCATCTTTATGATGAGCTAAAAGAATACCTTGTAAATTATGCTTTTCAGCAATTTCATGAAAAAAGGAAAGTCTCAACTGTCTTGCTTGATCTTCCATGTTGGATGAGCTCGTCGGCTTTTCCAAGTCTTTTCTATGAAAAGTGTAGCCCATTTTTTGGATCTTATCATGCAAGTAGGATGCCTGCTTGGAACTTTCCGGCCTCCAGTTATGATTGATATGAATAACATGCAAGCCTTTAATAAAACTACTATCCAGAGAGTGTAATACATGAAGCAAACAGGTAGAGTCGCTTCCTCCTGAAAAAGCAAGACCTATAGGTTTTTCAGACTCGGCATACCGTTCGAGAAAAGTAATTATTATCTTTTTAAGATCCATAAGTTGAGTCTAATTCTAAAATACATCTATTATGTAGTTATAATTGTAAACCAGACAGGAATTTTTCTTTATGCCTATATTTTGGAGGCATTTATTAAAAAAATATTTCAAGGTTTTATTTCTTTGTATAAGTACATTTATTTTAATACTTTTACTCACAAGAATAAAGGAAATAGCCCGTTTTTCTGCCTTATCCCCCTCTTACCTGCATACTCTAAAATTTACATTACTTCAAATACCTCATATTTTACCTTTTGCAGTCCCTATTTCGTGTTTCCTATCTATTTTTTTGCTATTTGATAACTTAAGTCAATCCTGTGAGCTTATAGCTTATAGATCTTGTGGCATTGGGTTAAAAAGACTCATGACACCTGTTTTGCTTATGGGAGGTCTTTTATCGAGCATTAACTTTTTTATCTCAGCTGAGCTTTCACCTCTTGCCAGACTTAAATCAAGAGAGCTTTTAATAGAACAAACATCTATCAACCCTATCCAGCTCCTTAAAAGACAGCATTTATTAAAAATAAAAGACTCCTTTATTAACTTTAACTCTAATGATCCTTTGTTCTTGGAAAATTTGATACTTTTATTAAGAAATAAAGATCAGGTAGCTTTACTGACTGCTAAGGAAGTCTACTTAAAAGATAAGGAACTTATTGGACTTAATGCTTCACTCCTATCTTCCAATGCAAACTCCCCAAAAGCTCTCCAACACACTGTTTTAGAAAATTATGAAACAGTAAAATCCTCAGCTAAAGATATTTCCTGCTTAATGAAAAAAAGTAAGTGGAACATAAACCCTTCTACTCTACCTCTAAAAATCATGAAAATGCAATCAAAGCAAAGCTCTAAGTTAAAAACTATGTATCTGTTTGAGTTGATAAGAAGAACATCCCTTGCCCTTTCAGTTTTTACTTTTTCATACGTAGGTGTAGTAATGGGCATTAACATCACGAGGTCAAATAATAAAAAGAGAATGCTTATTGCGTTTGTTCTTTTAAGTATTATTTTTGTGGGATTCTTATCAGCAAAAAGTTTTAAAAACACTCCTTACTTGTTTACTGCATACTTGATAGGGCCACAAATACTAGTTTATTTCGCTATGAGTAGATATTTTCTAAAATTAGAAAAAGGCATATCTTCATGAAAAAAATTTGGACGAAGAAAGTTTTTTTTGACGCATTAAAGTTATTTTTGTTTTTTCTTTTTTTATTCATCCTGACTTATGTTCTTGTAGATCTTTCTATACGAGGATCAAAACTTGGAAGATTATCTCTTATCCAGCTCATAGTTTATTACTTGTCACAAATTGTTTTTTCACTGGAAATTTTTATCCCCTTATCCTTTTTATTTGCTCTAGTAACAATACTTTCCAAGATGAACCGGCATCGTGAGTTGATAGCCTTTCAAATTGCAGGTCTTTCAAAAGTGAAGCTGCTATCCCCTTTACTTTTTTTAACTGTTCTTATTAGTTTTTTTTCTTTTGCTAATGAAAACTACCTTATTCCCCTTTCCTCTAAAAGCAATCAGGATTATCAAGATAGCCCACTAAAGCTTAAAGACACAAGATCCATTCAGTCCATTAGACTTGAAGATAAAAGCCACTTGATTTATCTGCATTTTTCTAAAGAAACTAATGAAGCTAAAGATGTTTTTTTGATTTGCTCATTTTCAGATATATGGCATATCGATCAGCTAGTTGTTACCTCCCCTTTTCTAGGTAAAAATGTTGACCACTTTGTTAGAGACAACAACTTCAACCTTATTAAGGCAGATAGTTATGACACATATGAATTTAAAGACTTGAAAGTTGACAAGAGAAATTTTCAAGAAACTTTCACACCTTACGAAAATCGCTCTTTATACTCCCTTGTTTCTCATAAATTTTTTGCCTCAAAAGAAGAAAAGGTGAGCATTAAAACTATGCTGCACTACAAGGCTGTCATGATTTTTTTACCTTTTATCATTTTTTTAGCAATCCCCCCTTTCTGCATGAAATACTCTAGGAATTTTGCCTCTTTTAAAATATTAGCAATCAGTCTTTTTTCTTTTGCATGCTTTTTTGCGGCTTTAAATGCAGTGGTTTTACTTTGTGAAAATCAAATGATTTCTCCATTAATTGGATGCTGGACCATTCCACTCTGCTTATTTAGTTTAGGATTTCTTGCAAGCATTAGAGTTTATTTCAGATTAGGCTAATCGAATAATTGCATCTATATTCCATCGGTGTTATTTGCAGTTATTGGGGAGGAATGCATGAAAAAAGCTATTCTAGCTTGCCTTATTTACACAGCTCTACACAGTGAGATATACATATTTAAGCCCTGCCAAGTTTCTTTAATAGGTGGCTATAGGCAAGACGAGCTTAATTTAAGCTATAGACAAGAGCAGATACAAGACCCAAATGCCATTAGAGAGTCCATCGATACTATGCATGTATACCAGGTAGGTGGCAAATTTGAAGTGATGAAAGCATTTAGAGGTTTTTTCCGATCTAAATGTCTTTATGGATATGGCCACAGTTCCCATGCTTATTCGCAAATGAGAGTGACTCCCCTTACGTCGCAAGGAACAATAGCAGCTCTTTTTATGCAGGTGTTTCCTTACACTGCAGAGGCTCATATTATAGATACAGATGCTATGGTTGGTTACCCAATTAGAGGCGGGCCACTTACTTTTATCCCCTTTTTAGGGTATAGCTACGACAGACACAATATTAAACGCGAAAATGTAGATCCTGCAAATTTTACCCAAGGTAATACGAGCGCTACGTTTTTCCCTACCAATAACTTTAAGACGCAAGTGTATGCTCCTCTTGTGGGAATAGAGATTCGATTAACCCCATCAGGAGGGTCAAGAATAACCTTTATAGGAGAATATGAATTTCATTGGGGTATTTTTAAATCTACCTCTAGCTACAAACTGGAATTCGCCAACAATGATGTCTTAAGTTTAAGTGAGTTTATCAAACAAAATGTCCAAGTGAAAAAAAGAGCACTTAGCCATCTCTTCTTTTTAAAAGCCTTAATTGGACTTAATGCTTGCTCCACATTAGGGCTTAAACTGAAATATCAGTATACCAGGGCACATGGGGGTGAGTCTAATCAAAGGCTTCTAGGTTATCAAATAATTAATGGAAGTTTTTCTAATATTGACCAATCAATTCAAAGAAGGTTTAACGGTTTTGTATGGCAGTATCTTGGAGGGGAAATAGAACTGAGCGTTCAGTTCTAAAAAAAAAGCTCCTGAAAAAATTTCCAGGAGCTTCTTGATAAACAAGGAGGAAGAATTAACGTTTTGAGAACTGAAATTTCTTACGTGCTCCAGCAAGACCGTATTTCTTACGCTCTTTCTTACGAGAATCACGTGTTAGCAATCCTAATTCTTTAAAGTTTTTATGTAAATCTTCATTTTCTTTAACAAGTGCTCGAGAAAGTCCAAGTCTAGTAGCTTCAGCTTGAGCATCTAGCCCACCACCTTTAGCATTAATAATAATGTCAAATTTGTCTTTCATCGAAGCCATTTCCAAAGGTGCCAAAATGGATTTTCTTTGGAATTCAGAAAAGAAATAATCTTTAAAATCTCTACCGTTTACTTTGATGGCTCCTTTTCCTCTTCTTAGTCGAACAGAGGATACTGCAGTTTTTCTTCTACCGGTTCCTAATATATCTTCAGCCATGATTTACCCTTAAATATTCACTTGAACAGGTTGTTGTGCTTCCATCTTATGATCGGTCCCAGCAAAAACCCTCAATTTTTTAATTTGTTTGTCCCCAAGTTTTGTTTTGGGAAGCATCCCTTTTACAGCATGAAAGATAATTCTGTCAGGATTTTTATTTTTCATGTCTTTATAAGAGGTCTCACGCATTCCACCAATATATCCAGTGTAATGACGATAAACTATTTGAGCTTCTTTAGCTCCAGTTACTTTAATTTTATCAGCATTGATTACAATAACCCCATCACCACAGTCTACATTAGGGGTGAAGTCAGGCTTGTGTTTCCCGCGCAGGATTTTTGCAATCTCTGAAGCAAATCTCCCTAGAGTTTTTCCGGAAGCATCAAGTAAAAACCATTTTTTATTTCTTACTTGCTCTTTTTTTAAGAACAGCGTTTTTTGATTGTGATTCATCGGTTGCCTTTAATCGTTAATGAAACAAAAATCATAATGAATCAAACTGTTTTTTGCCAAGAATTTTCCTTCCTTGAAAAACATATAGAGTTTTACCTAAAATGGTTTTCATTTATAAATTTTTGAAACTAAAGTTTTTATTATGCGACAATTGAAATCTTTTTATGTCAGAACCTATGGCTGCCAGATGAACGAGCTAGACACAGAAATAATGGTGGGACAGCTTAAAAATCGAGGCCTTACCAAAGCCTTATCGGAAGAGGATGCCGACCTACTTATTTTTAATACCTGCTCTATCCGCGACCTTGCTGAAAGAAAAGTAATGGGTAAATTAGGTCAGTTAGGACGCAAAAAGAAAGACACCATTATTGGTGTTACCGGCTGTATGGCTATGGCTAAAAAAGATTCTTTATTTCGAAAATTCCCTCACCTTGACTTCGTTGTCGGAACAAATAATATTACCGATTTAAATAATGTTTTGGATGAAGTTCTGTATACTGACAAGCAAATACTTAAAACAGATGACAAGTACGAAGAAAATTTAAATTATTTAATTGCAGAAAGAGAAAATAAGCTTAAAGCGTATGTTTCTATTATTAGAGGTTGTGACAAGTTTTGTACCTATTGTGTTGTTCCCTACACCAGAGGGCAGGAAGTATCTAGGTCTCCTGAAAGCATTGTAGAAGAGTGTAAAAAATTAGTTGACCAAGGATATCGAGAAATTACTTTACTAGGGCAAAACGTCAATAGTTATGGCAAGGATAAGCCGGAATGGAACTGTCTTTTTCATGATCTTTTATATAAACTCGATAAGATTGAAGGATTATATCGCGTTCGGTTTATGACAAGCCACCCTATCGATATAACAGAAGAGTTAATGAAAGCCATAAGAGACCTCCCTTCTTTATGCGACCTTATTCACTTCCCTATCCAATCAGGCTCTTCAAGAATCTTGAGAAAAATGCACCGCATCTACACCAAAGAACAGTACCTGGAAAAAGTAGCTAAAATTAAAGAGATTATCCCTAATGCCTCTTTAGGAACTGACATTATTGTTGGCTTCCCTACAGAGACTGAAGAGGAATTTATGGAAACCTATGAGGTTTTCGAACAAATTCGCTATTCGGTAGCTTTTCTTTATACCTACAGCCCTAGAAAAGGTACTCCAGCTATGCGCTGGAAAGACAATATTCCTCAAGAGGTCAAAGATGACCGCCTACAAAGACTCATGGACCTTTATAACAAAATAGGCTCTGAAGAAAGACAAGGCATGCTAGGAACTATCGTCGAGGTCTTAGTAGACAAAGTCAACAAAGATGGTAAGTCCTTAAGAGGTAGAACCTCTTGCTGGAAAAAGGTCATTTTCGAGGGAGATCCAAACCTTATTGGAACCTTACAAAAAGTAAAAATACATAGTTTTAGCCATCAAACCCTTATTGGTGATTTGGTCAAATAATTAAGCATTAAAAGATTAATCTTTTTATGAAAATTCTTAATTAAAGATTAATCAAATAATTATTTGAAATTAATATTACCTCCCTAGAATACTTGTTATAGTTTTTAATTATTTAGGGAGGAAAAACTATGTCAGCTATAACATCAACTTCAGTTACCTATTTTTTTAAAGAACAAGAAAATGGGAAAGTAGTCAATTGCCGCGTTAAAGAAGATCGCCTTAAAGCACTAGCCCAAGCAATTCAAAATAAAGAGAAACTAACTAAGAGCGGTAATTATCTAGCAACACGAACAATTTACGTAATAACTGCACAAAAAAAAGCAACTATAATGGGAAGGATAGCAGATCCCGTCTATATGGATTTTAAGCGATTACGGTTAACTTCATTTGGGAGAGAACTCTTATCTCCTAAAGAAAAAAACAAAGAATCGACAGGAATTGAACTAAGCAAGTTATCCAAGTAAATTTTTAAAGTCATTCTCTTCCAGGATTTGAATATTAAGCTTTTTGGCTTTTTCATATTTAGATCCTGGATCTTCTCCTACTAAGACATAATCAGTATTTTTACTGACAGAACTGGTTACCTTGCCTCCTCTTTCTTTAATCAAGCGGGTTGCTTCTTGCCTTGTAAGAGTTTCTAATGTGCCAGTAAGTACAAAAGTTTTCCCATAAAATTCATGAGAAGTGTCTTTTATTGCTTTTGGTTTTTGTAGTTGAATGCCATGCTTTAACAAAAGATCAATTTCTTCTAAATGATTAGGATCTTGAAAATAATGGACGATTGACTCAGCCATCTTCTCCCCTATTCCATCAATTGCTATAAGCTCTTCTAAAGATGCTTTTTGAATTTTTTCTAAACTGCCGAAGTTTTCCGATAAAAGGTCTGCTGTTTCCGCTCCTACAAATGGAATGGAAAGGGCCATGACAAACCTCGAAAGAGGACATTTTTTTGACTTTTCAATACTTTGTAGAAGATTTTGAATTGATTTTTCTTTAAACCCTTCTAGCTGCACCAAAGAGTTTTCATCTAAAATATAAAAATCAGATGGCCTTGTGACCAGTCCTTTTTCTACTAGCTGCGCTACTACTTTTTCGCCTAAGTGCTCAATGTCCATAGCAGCTTTTGAAGAAAAGAAAATAAGATTCCTGAGCCTTTGTGCGCTACATTTTGGATTAGGACATCTAAAGGCCACCTCTTCTTCATGGTGTACAAGAAGAGTACTACAAGCAGGGCAAGTTTTAGGCATATGCCAGGGTTTTGCAGATGAAGGCCTTTGGGAAACAATAACTTTTACTACTTTAGGGATGACATCTCCTCCTTTTTCAATAATTACCGTGTCACCAACCCTTATGTCTTTTCTTTGAATTTCATCCTGGTTATGTAGGGTAGCTCTTGAAATGGTGCTTCCTGCCAATAGAACAGGCTTAAGCTCTGCCACAGGGGTTAAAACGCCCGTTCTTCCCACTTGAACTGTAATATCTAAAATTTTTGTCTCTGCCTGTTCTGGTGAAAATTTATAAGCCACAGCATATCTAGGGTGCTTACCAGTAACTCCCAGAATTTTATGGGTATTTAAGGCATCTACTTTAATAACTATGCCATCAATTTCAAACGGTAGTTCTTTTCGCTTTTGGTCAATTTTCTGCGAAAATGCCAAAATCTCATCTGCGCTTCTACAAAGGGCATAATGTTCTTTGAAAGCAATAGGAAGACCGAGCTCCCCTAAATATTTAATGGTCTCAAATTGGGAGTTTTTAGGAGAAGTTCCTTCTGCTATCCCATAACACACAATTTTAAGCCTTCTTTTAGCTACTTCCTTAGAATCTAAAAGCTTCAACGAACCGGCGGCCGCGTTCCTTGGGTTTGCCCAACATTCCAGCCCAGCTTCCTGTCTTTCCTGATTGATCTTTTGAAAAGAGGAGATATCCATGTATACTTCTGCTCTTACTTCTAAAAAATCTACTGCTGTTGTGCTTTTAAGTTTTAAAGGAAGGCTTTTAATAGTTTTAATATTGGCGCTTACATCATCACCTACTTTACCATTTCCTCTAGTAAGGGCCCTGACAAAAACTCCTTTTTCATAACGAAGTGATATAGCAACACCATCCATTTTCAATTCTGTAGAAAAAAGAATGTCTTTTTTTTCTAAAAGCTTTTCTGTTCTATGAATAAAATCTTCGATTTCTTTTTCAGAGTAGGTATTTGCAAGAGAAAGCATGGGAACAGCATGTTCTTTTTTCTGAAATCCCGAAGATAAAGCCTCAGATACCCTTTGTGTAGGTGACTCAGGATGTATAAAAGAAGGGTTTTCCTCTTCAAATTTTTCTAGCAGTTTAAACAACTGGTCGTATTCATAATCAGAGATAGCCGGAGTATGCTCGTCATAATATAGTCTGTCATATTCAATCATCTTCTCAACAAGCTCTTCATAGTCAGAAGCTGTTTTCAGTTCTTTTATCATCGATTTACCTCAAAAATATGTGTCGCAAGAGGAGCTAATGTAAGTTCTACATAGTCAGGTGTTTTTTCAATCATAGTATTCTTCTTATCTGATCCTCCATAGCAAGCAAGGTCGGTATTAAATACTTCATAAATGGACTGAACAGATTTTATAGGCACCCTGTAATGATACCGTTCCATAGGGGTACAGTTATGCAGGCAAAGGTGTTGTTTCTTTTCGCTTTTTCTTAAAAATGCAAGTACTGAATTATCTTTATCATCCACAATTAGCCATTCAAATCCTTTAGGTTCGAAATCAAAGCGCCAAAAAGAATCATTATTCAAATAAAAATGATTGAGATCCTTAACCATTTTCTGCATAGAAAAATGTTCATGATATTCTAATAGCTCCCAACGAATGGGTGTCTTACAGTTCCATTCTTCTCTTTGTCCAATTTCTGCCCCCATAAAAATCAGCTTTTTCCCTGGGTGACACATCATGTAACTGTATAATAATCGTAAATTGGCAAATTGAATCCAAGAGGAAGAACCTAGTTTATTAATAAGACTCTTTTTTTCATGCACCACTTCATCGTGAGAAAGTGGAAGCAAGAACCTTTCATTATAGGCATACCACATGCTAAAGGTTAGTTTTTCATGCTCAAATTTCCGATATACTGGATCTTTAGAAAAATAATGCAAAGAATCATTCATCCACCCCATTTTCCACTTCAAGTCAAAACCAAGCCCCCCTTCTTCCGGAGGAAAAGAAACTTTTGGGAAGGAAGAAGATTCTTCAGCAATCATAAGAGCTTTAGGATATCTTTGATGAATAATAGAATTTAAATGTTTTAAAAATTCAATCGCTTCTAAATTAAGATTAGATCCTTCTCTATTGGCAATCCACCTGCCAGGTTCCCTGCCATAGTCCAAATATAAAAGGGAAGCTACAGCATCCACCCTAAGTCCATCTATATGCAATTTCTCTAACCAGAACAATGCATTTACTATTAAAAAGTTGGTGACATACTTGGAAGCAAAGTTAAAAATAGCTGTTGACCAATGAGGATGATATCCCATCAAAGGATCCTGGTATTCATATAAAGACGTACCGTCAAATTTATTTAAGGAAAAATCATCTAAAGGAAAATGAGCTGGAACCCAGTCAAGAATAACACCAATATGGTTCTCATGCATATGATTGACAAAATATTGAAAATCCTGAAATGACCCATACCTGCTAGTCGGCGCAAAATACCCTGTTACCTGATAGCCCCAAGACTCATCTAAGGGATGCTCCATAATAGGAAGCAGCTCAATATGCGTGAATCCCATTTCTTTACAGTAATCAGCAAGCAAAGGAGCAAGTTCTCTATAATTTAAAAACTCACTTTCACCTTTTTTCCAAGAGCCTAGATGCACTTCATAAATATTAATAGGCTTGTTTAACTTGTCTTTTACGGAGCTGTTTATCCAAAGGTCGTCTGTCCATTGGAAGGCATTGATATCACATACAACGGTTGCTGTATAAGGCCTTTTTTCAAAAGCAAAACCAAAAGGATCCGCCTTTGTCCGCAAATTTCTTTCTTGGGTATAAATGTCATACTTATACTTTTGCCCCCTGCAATCGATTGGAAGGAATATTTCCCAAATACCACAATAATGTTTTCGCATAGGAAACATGCTTCCATCCCAAGAGTTAAAATCTCCTCTGACAGTTACTTTCGAAGCATTAGGGGCCCAAACACAAAATCTCGTTCCTAAGATATTTTTTTGCTCACAAATATGGGCTCCTAAAAGGTTATAAAGCTCATAATGAATCCCTAAACTAAAAAGATGAAAATCCAACTCCCCAATCATGCTGCTAAAACCATAAGGGTCATGCATGGCACCAAAAGGATAAATAATCTTGTAGTCTAGTTGTTGGGTATCTTCAGGGACGCTAACTTGAAATATTCCAAATTCATCGACTTTTTTTGCCTGAATTTTTTCCCCTTTTAGTTCAATAAATCCATCTTTGGTAGCAGGCATAAAAAAACGAACGATTTTTTCATTACCCTCTGTATGCAAACCAAAATATTCTTGAGGATCAAAACACTTATTTTCGTAAAAATCTTTGATTGAACTTAAACTCATTTTTGAAAACGGTCTAAAATATATGTATTTCCCGACCTTATGCTAAGCGCTTCCTTAGAATGAATAATTGTCCCTTTGTCACTTAATTTTTGCTTAAGCCGGTACTCTCTGATCTCTTTTTGAAAATGTAAATGAATCGTCTTATTCGAACAAGCATGTAATATAAATTTTTTAATTTTACCTTTTGACCACTCTAAATCAATAACACCAATATCTTCAGAATAGATTTTGATAAACCTTCCACAAATCATCTTGGACGGGAGATTGGGTAGAATGTACAAGTGGTCTTCTTTTTGCTGAAAAAAAAGAGACCTGATCAGCTCAGCCCCTTTTTGCATGACTTCAAAAGCAGATATAGGAGCTAGCGGCTTATCAAACACCTTTAAATGGTTTTTATCCTCGATAGTAGGACACATCATTCCTTCAAAGCTTAACTGAAATAAAAGAGAAAAAGCATCATACAATTCATGAGTGCGCCTTTCATGAATAAGTCTTTTACACTGATCAAGCACAGGATGAGAAAAAGGGTGCTGTTTATTAGAAGTAGAACTAGCAGCTTTCAGCCATATTGGAAAAATTTCCCTTAAATCTTTCCTTCTCATCATTAAATCCCAGTCCTGCTTTTTGGAAGATCCTAAGGACAGTCTTTCAAATTCTGAAGAAAAACTTCCCATTTTTTCTTCACTGGAAGTGAGTAAAATGCGATCTTTAGGATAGATTTTTTGTTCATTTTTCTTAGTTATTATAGAAACTCCTTCAGGCGTTCCTTTCACAAAAATTAACTCAATTCCTTCAGAAAATCCCATGATATCAAAACGGAAGTATCCTTTTTGACTTTGAAAAAAAATTGTTACTTTTCCTTTTTCAAGATCTTGCAGACAGGTAAATTCCTGATAAGGCCCGGGTATTTCTATATCGACTGTAAACTCTTTAAGAGTTTCTATATTTTTAAAAGCCCAGTAAGTTGGAAAAGCTTTTACTTTCCACTGTGTTCCTGGGATTAGGCAATTAATTCCATAAGTATGAGAAAAGGGTTTTAATCTTTCAGTAATAGAAATATTCATAACACCTTTCCTAGTAAAGCATCACTTGCATTTTTGAGCAGCTTCACACGCACAATTTGATTTTGACTTAAGCCCTTTTTAGGAATGCGCACACGTAAAAAGTTACTAGTATAACCACTGATACAATCATCATGCATGTCATCATCTGCTTCCAATAGAACATCAAACTCTCTTCCAATAAATTGTTCTCTTAATGAAAAAGCAGCTTTTTCTGCTTCTCTAAGCATCACCTGCTTTCTTTTTTGAATAACATCTAAAGAAACGGGATCTTTGTATAAAGCAGACCTGGTTCTTGGCCGGGCGCTATAGGGAAACATATGTACTTTGGCAAACTTTACTTTTTTAACTACATCAAGAGAATCTTGAAAGTCAGATTCAGTCTCCCCTGGAAACCCTACAATGATATCAGTTGTTACTGTAAAATCAGGATTGGCTTGGGTCATTTTTTCGACTGTATCAAAAAACATCTGCTTCGTATATTTGCGATTCATTCTTTTTAAAATGACATTAGAACCGGACTGAAGAACGATATGCATGCTGGGGCATGTTTTTTCACAGTTCAAAATAGCATCAGCTAAATCATCATCCACCTCGTCTGGATCAATAGAAGATACGCGGATCCTTTTAACACCGTCTATTTTATCGACAAGACGAATTAAGTCTGACAGCCTCTTTTTAGGAACGGCAGCCCCATCATAGTCCCCGATGTTGATACCTGTTAAGACGATTTCCTGATATCCATTTTTTACCAGCTCATGTATCTCCTTGATGATCTCTTCTTCTTTTTTAGACCTTGACCTACCCCTTACATAGGGTATTACGCAGTAGGTGCAAAAAGAGTTACAGCCATCTTGTACTTTGACAAAAGCTCGAGTACGAACATCAAATTCTTTTATTTGAAATTCAGGAAGATCTTCTACATCAGGAAAAATATGGGAGAGTAAATTTTCTTTTTCTAAATTAGAGACAATTTTGATGTTAGGGTCCATTGCCTCTAAAGCTTTTCGTTCATTTTCTACCATGCAGCCAGTGACAAAAACTTTGGCCCCAGGATTTTCTTTTAAAAGTGATCTGATTTTATAACGGGAAGATTTGTCAGCGCTTTCAGTAACAGTACAGGTATTTACAATGCAAACGTCTGCCTTTTCATTGTTCTTACCTTCAACAAAACCAAGCTGCTTTAATTGATCGTGATATGCTTGTGATTCGTACTGGTTAGTTCTGCACCCTAAAGTCTGTATTTTAAATTTTTTTTTCATAGTCACCTTGAAATAGCCATTAATTATGCCATGAAACCTGATCGCTTTCAAGATGCTCATTTTCAAAAAATAGACTTTGAGAATAGAATAGGTGTGAAAAACTATTTTTGTATTATCTCATGTTATTCATCGCCCAAAGTATTCCTGATAAAGAAAATTTAACTTTTCTAGGCATTGCCCTATCTTTATTTTTAGTTTTAAATGCTGTGGGCCAAATTCCTTTATTTATATCAATCCTTGCGCCTTACGACCACAAAAGACAACGAAAAATTATAATTAGAGAGCTTTTTATAGCCCTGGGGATTCTTTTATTATTTGATTTTTTTGGTAATGAAATTCTTTCTTTACTAGGGATTTCCAAGTCCATTATTGGCATTGCCGGCGGGATTTTACTATTTCTAATCTCCTTAGAAATGGTATTTCCTAAGGAGAAGTCCGCAAAAGGCCTACCTGAACATGAGCCTATGGTCATTCCCTTAGCAATACCTGTAATTACAGGACCTGGTGCCATCACGATGGTGATGCTCTATTCCCATAAAATACAAAATGATTTTTTTGTAGCAGCCTCAATTGTCGTAGCGTGGATTCCTTCAGTAATTATTTTACTTTTGTCTTCTTATATAAGACGCATTTTGGGAAATAAAGGTCTTATGGCAGTAGAAAGACTAGGTGGAATGATTGTCTGCCTGATTGGGATACAAATGTTTGCCTCTGGTGTTATCAGTTTAGTTAAAGAAAACTTTTTCTAAAGTTATTTCTCAAACATTTCTACTTTATGTTCTAAGTGAGATGGTATCTCTGCATCAATAACAATGTAATTATCAATATAATCGGAAGAAAGAATCCTAGCCTCTTTCATCAGAAGACTTACTAAAGCATAATGACTTTGAGGGATCTTCAAGTGGACCGTCTTCCGAAGACGAGAAATCATTTCAGCAATTTTATGATAAAGCTCATCAATTCCCTTATGAGTTTTGGCTGAGATTTCGACTGTATGAGGATAAGTAACTCTTAGTTTAACTAAAGTTTCAGAGCTTAACTTTTTATCAGTCTTATTAAAAACAGTGATAACAGGTCTATCTGCTGCTCCTAACTCTTTTAAGATGGCCTTAGTTTCTTTAGCCTGATCTAGAGCATGAGGACTGCTTGCATCAATCACATGCAATAATATATCTGTTTGAATTGCTTCTTCTAAAGTACTTTTAAAGGCCGCTACTAAAGTTGTAGGTATTTTTCGAATAAAGCCTACTGTGTCAATAAAAAGGACTTTTTGGCCGCCCGGCAAGTGAATTTGCCTAGTAGTGGTATCTAGTGTAGCAAAGAGCTTATCTTCTATAAAGACCTCCTCTTTGGTCATCGCTTGGAATAGAGTAGATTTACCAGCATTGGTATATCCAACAATGGCTATAGTAGGAATGCCTTTTTTTACCCTTGCCTTTCTTTGTACTGTTCTATGTTTTTTTACTTCGTTAAGTTCATTTTGGAGTTTGGTAATCCGTTCTCTTAAAAGGCGTCTATCTACTTCTATTTGCCTTTCTCCCATCCCTTTAAGATAACCGCCCCCTTTTCCACTGACTCGCTGTCTTTCAAGGTGAGTCCATAATCTTTTTAGTCTAGGAAGCTGATACTTGAACTGCGCCAGCTTAACTTGCAGCTTAGCTTCTTTAGTCTGGGCCCTTTGCGCAAAAACACCTAAAATAAGCTCAGTTCTATCGATGACTATTCTTTCGAAAATCTTTTCTAAATTCCTTTGCTGCTGAGGCGATATTTCATCATCAAAAATAACTATATTGATCCCTTTTTCTTGGCAAATTTCTGCTATTTCTTCAATTTTTCCTTTTCCCAAAAAAGTAGAAGCTTCGATTTTTCGCAAGGGAGCAATCACACTGACTATCGGGTCCAAGCCATAAGTATCGCAAAGACTTTTTAACTCATGAATATGTTCTGTCGTAACTTCCTTTTCTTGTTTGGAAGTATACGTTCCTACTAGCAGTGTTTGCGTATCTTTTACTTCGGAAAGTCTTCCTTCCCCTAGTTTTTTACGTGTATCTTCTTCCATTTAACACTCATAATTAAATTCGAAGGACAATCCATCATGAGCAAGTTGAATATGAGAAGGTAGACTTTGATTTGACTTCTCATGGTCTAACTCATGGGCAATATGGGTAATCCAAGTTTTCTTAGCTCCTATTTTTTCACTAAAGGCTACAGCTTCCTGCAAGCCTATATGTACAGGGGAAGGTTCGCGCTTAAGCGCACTTATAGCAAGAATTTCTGTCCCTTTTAAATGATCAAAGATGGATGCAGAATAGCTTTTGATATCGCTTATATAAGCAAAAGAGCCTATTTTGTAACCGGTGACTTTCATAGTGCCTTGCATATAACTTACATAAGAAAGTGGTAAATTTAAAAAGTTATAAGACCCAAAATCATTGGGTAAAAGGATAAAATCTAACTCAGCACTTCTTGATCCGTTGTTTTTCTTTTCCATAAAAAGATAATGATATCTTAATTTTAAATCCTCTAAAGACTCTTTTGACAAAAGACAGGGAATTTTTTGTTTTTGTAGGATATTAAAAACTCTTATTTCATCAAGTCCTGCTATATGATCAAAATGGGTATGGGTAAGCAGTACTCCGTCAACTCTATCAAAATCTTCCCTTAAAATCTGATCTCGAAGATCAGGACCCATATCGATCAATAAATTTTTATCATTAATACGCAGCAAACCGGAAGGCCTAAACCGTTTGTTATGGGGATCTTTAGAAAGACACACTTCACACTTGCAGCCAATCATAGGAACCCCCATTGATGCACCTGTTCCTAAAAATGTAAACTTAGCTTTCATTATAAAATGACCTTTTCTTGCAAAATTTGGGGTATTTTCTTTTCATCATCCTCTATGATCGCCTCGGCTAGCTGCTTACCTAATAAGGCATGATATAAAAGACCTCTCGACCCCATACCCGTGATCGCCCAACACTTAGCATCTAGCCGACCTACAAAAGGAATATAATGCCCCTTTCTTTTTAATCGTATGCCAGCTCTTTTTTCTAATACAGCAAACTCTGAAGCTAAGGGAAAAAAAGCAGATACTTGAGTAAGTAAATTATCTGAATTGCTATTTGGCTTATCATCTGTAAAGTTGCGTTCATAAGTAGATCCTATGTAACATACTTCATCGAAAGGGCTGATATGTCCCTTGGCTGCAATAGACATGGTCAATTTTGGCACGTTATCAGGCCACTTGCAAACTAACATTTGTCCTTTTGTCGCAGAAAAAGGAACGTCCATAAACTTTTCTATTAAAGCAGTATTATGTCCCGTAGCAATAACAACTGTATCATAAGAGGAAAGATCGTCTAAAGACACTTCTTTTTGAAAGTATCTAAGGCCACTTTTTTTACAGGCAGCAAATAGGGCATCTAGGTAGTTCTGAGGATGGACGGTAATGGCAGTCGAGATAAAAAGTCCTTCTGCTCCATATAAATTTTTTATACTTAGCTCAGGGTGCTTTTGCGCAAGTAAAGTAAATTCTTTTTTCTGCTCTTCATTTAAAGGCTTTTTAAAAAGGCCTGTCATTTCAGCTAAAGTTGTGGAAGTATTTTCCTGGGCTACTTGCAGTAGGTACTTCACCTCACGTAAAGATTCATCAGCAAAAAGGGTCTTTCTCGTATGTTTTGCAGGAAATGGGTTAATTAATCCTGTAGAATGTCCCGAAGCTCCTTTGCCAATATCTAACGGATCAAATAAATCCACTTTTGCCCGATGTTGAAGCAAATACCAAGAAGTAGAAAGGCCGCTTAATCCTGCGCCTATAACTGCGATATTCATGGCATAAATGATATCGCACGGTAAGATTTAATAAATATTGAAAAAAACTTTATTACCGCGGTTTAAAAATATATCTTGGTCGAATAATAGGAGTTCCTTTTCCTTCTCTCGCCTCTAACCTTTCATATACAATTTGAATAGCAATCCCAACACATCTGGCAAGTCCAAATAAAATGGTGAAGTATTCGGGATAGGTAAATCCTGCAGCCGACAAAACTGAGCCAGAAATAGCATCGACATTGGGATATGGATCATGAATCTTGGGATTTTCCTGTAAGATTTTAGTTCCTACTTTTCTTAAAATAAGGGCAATTTTCACAAGAGGATGAGAAGAAAAATGTTTTTGGGCAAAGTCATAAAATATAGTAGCCCTTGGATCTTCTACCCTTAATACAGCATGACCAAATCCAAATATCAAGTCATGATGCTCTAGCTTATTTTTAAGAAATTTTTCTATTTCAGATTCCCTCGGATCATCTCCCAGTTCTGTTTGAATCTCTTGCACAAATGCTAAACAATCTTGGTTGGCTTTTCCATGCCTTGCCCCAGCTAAGCCGTTCATCGCCGCTGATAAAGCTCCATACATATGCTGCAGTCCTGAAGCTACTGCTTTTCCAACAAAAACAGATAGATTGCCTCCCCCATGATCATAATGTAAAATATTAAACTTGCGAAGTACCTCGCACAAGAGATCTTTATGGCTGATCGGTAAATTGAGCATGTGGGTAAAGTTTTCCATATACCCCATTTCGGGCTGATTTTCTTTTACAGGACCTGCATTAGCATGGTAATTAATAACAGTTGCTGCAACAAAGGGAAGTTTGGCTATAATATTTAAACAGTCTTCCCGATAGTCTCCTACTTTTTCCACCATGCCTAAAACTTGCAAGGCAGAAGCAAACAACGACATGGGATGTCCTTTTCTAGGAAGCTTAGTAACGTGGTCGACAAACTCGTCGGAACATTTAGATCGGACAATAAGCTCTTCTTTAAAAGAGTCTACCTCCTTCTTATCTCCTAATTTTTTATGAAAGAGCAAATATATTACTTCAATGGGGTCAAAGTGGCTCATTTCAGAAACCGGTTTACCTACATAAAAAAGACCCTTTTTTTCATCTACAGAAGATGTAGTACAGTATCCTACCGGATACCCCCTCATACCCGTTTCTAGATGCTCTTTTGTGATTTCAAATAATACATCCTTTTCCATATTTACCCTTTGAGCAAGTGGGATACCATATCTCTTTCTTCTTTAAGCTCTTTTTCTGTGAGTTTAATTTTTTCTTCTAAAAATGAATTGATCTTCACATCTTTTACGATAGAAATTTTACCACTCTCACTTGTGATGCACGGAAAAGAAAAAATAAGGTCAGGATCAATATGATAAGGATTGTCTTTACTATGAAGTGCAAGGGAATACCAGTCTCCAAAAACTGTCGGATTAATCATTGATTGGACGCTATCGATAACGGCAGATGCGGCAGATGCGGCCGAGGATTTACCTCGCGCTTTTATAATTTCAGCTCCTCTTTTTTGTATTTTTTGCAGGAATTCCTTTTCTAACCAGGCTTTGTCTTTAATAACATCTTCAACTGGAATATTATTAATTTTTGCATGAAAAAAATCAGGGACTTGCGTAGAGCTGTGATTACCCCAAATCGTTACATTAGATACTTCTTTGCTAGTCTTCCCTGCTTTTTGCGCCAACTGAAATTTAGCTCTATTTTCATCTAATTTAGTCATGGCAAAAAATTGTTTTTTGGAAAGGTCTGGTGCATTGTGCATAGCAATAAGGCAATTAGTATTACAAGGATTGCCAATAACAAATACCTGTACAGATTTTTTGGCTACTTTGTTTAAAGCCTTGCCCTGCTCCACAAAAATTTTGCCATTTTCAGAAAGCAGATCTTTTCTTTCCATATTAGGGCCCCGAGGCTTCGCCCCTACTAAAATCGCCCAGTCAACATCTTCAAAGGCAACCATAGGATCTGAGCTGATTTTAACCTCTTGTAAAAGTTTAAAACAGCAGTCATTCAGCTCCATAACAACTCCTTTAAGAGCATCTAGAGCTTCAGGGATTTCTAAAATGTGCAAAGACACCGGCTGATTCTTACCGAACAAGTCCCCATTTGCTATTCGAAATAATAATGAGTACGTGATGTGACCTGCGCCACCAGTAATGGCTACCTTTTTTATATTCATAAAAAGACCTTTTCCTTACAGAAAATTAAAAATAGAATAAAAAGGTAAATTTGTCTAAAAAAGTTTTTCTACAAGATATCTTGCAAAATTTTCTCACGCATGGATTGCATGTACCGGACCATAAAACGGAGATTATGAATCGAGGCAAGACTGAGCCCTGTCATTTCTTTAGCTTTAAATAAATGATGAAGGTAGGCCCTCGAAAAGTTCTTACAAGTAAAGCAATCGCAACTTTCACAGATGGGTTGAAACTCTTGCTTATGCTTAGATCTAGTTATTTTAATATTTTCTTTTTCTGTTAAAAGAAGAGCATGTCTGGCAGCTCTTGTAGGATAGGAACTATCAAACGTATCAATTCCTAAAGGTATGCAATTATTCAACGACTCTAAGTCAGCAATTCCAAGCAAATGATTTGGCTTTTCTTTAGGGATAAATGGCATGGTAAATTGCAACATAGAAAACATTTGCTCTTTGGTCTTGCCAAAGCTGCCTCCTATGGCAAAGCCATTAAAGTCTAGTGCCGTTAAATATTCACAGCTTTTTTTTCTTAAGTCAAAGTCAATCCCGCCATGGATAACGGCATACATGGCCTGTCCTTGAGGATTTTTCAAATGAGTCTCTAAAGATCTTTTTTCCCAACGGTGCGTGCGGTCTAAAGAATACTGCAGCTCTTTCATGCCAATGTGATAAGGAGGTAGTTCATCAAAAGGAATAATAATATCTGCACCTAAATCTTTTTGCGCTTGAACAGAACTTTCGGGAGTTAAAAGAATCTTGCTGCCATCTCTGTAAGACCTAAATAGAACGCCATCATCATTTATTTTTAAAACCATCTTTTCTGTTTTCTTGATCCCTTTGCTTTTAAGTTCATCGGCAACAGATCCATATGCTAGAGAAAAAACTTGAAAACCGCCTGAGTCAGTAATAATAGGCATATCGCGCTGAATAAACGAGTGAAGGCCACCAGCTTTTTTTATTGTCTCAGGGCCAGGTTGTAAAAGTAAGTGGTAGGTATTGCAAAACATTAACTGAAGGCCAATAGATGACACCTGTTTGTTGTCTAAGGACTTTAAAGTACCATTTGTTCCAACAGCTACAAAACCGGGAGTGTCAATGATGCCATGTGGGGTATGAATTCTACCCACTCTTGCCTTAGATTTTTTTGACTGATGAATAATTTCAAAGCTAAAGGGACGCATAGTCTTTTACCAGTTTTTTAGAAAGTATAGAAAAAGGGCTTGTCAAAGCAGAGATCAGTAATTTTATAAGATAGCTCATTACAATAATCGGCACAATATCATGGACATATCCATAAAGTCCTAAAAAGGAAAAAAGAATAGTATCGAAAAGCTGAGAGATTCCTAAAGAAGCAAACATTCTTGAGGATAAAAAACGGCCTTTTGTTTTCTTCTTTAAAACACTAAAAAACCATAGGTCAAATTTTTGCACGACTAAAAAGGAAACTAAAGATGCTGTAGCAATTCTGAAAGTAGGACTCAAAATAGTTTGGTAAGAGCTATGGGTAGCATCAAATTCATTAGGCACATACCAGAGATGGATTTGTGAAAATAACATAAATCCTAAAACGAAAATAAAACCATACCAAATGGTTTTTTTAGCCAAGGCGCTTTCAAAATATTCTCGTATTAAGTTGATGCTTAAAAAAGCGCCTATAGCAAAAACATCGCTTGCAGTTACATGCAAAGAAAAAAGAGTGATTTGCTTTAACACAAAAAAATTAGCAAAAAGCACCTGAGTCACATAAAACATAACCAATGCAAGTTTTCCTAATCGAAGAGCTAAGATAAGAAAACTTACATCGAAAAGAATATGAATCAGAAAAATTAACTCATTCTTCATGAAAAACCCTTTCTAAAGGAAAGTAGCTGCCATCTTTAGCACCTACATGCATATGCCCATAAGAAATTCCGTCAATGACAATTTCATAGTCGCCATCTACAATTTGAGGAAATTCCTTTCCTTTTTGAAATACAAAATGTCCTTCTCTAGGCCCTAGTGCAGGAAGAGATATGCTATTAGGATCTAACATCAGGTCCATAGCAATAACTCCTGGCATCCCCTCTTGAGGAAGAGAAAGCCTTAAGTCTGAAATGATTAACTGCCCCATGGAGGGCTGTTCTTTTTCTGTTATAACAGTAAAAGTAAAAGAGTCTTTATTATCTTGAAAGTTAACATCATAGTCCTTCCACTGACAAAAGGCCGCACTAGATAAAAGTAAACTGAATAATATTTTTTTCATCACTTACCTTGCATTTTTTAATTTTTTAAAGGGAAAAAGCTACTACTATGAACATCCACTTGTATGTGTCCATAGACTGCCTTATCAATTATAATTTCATACTCACCGTCTATAATTTCAGGAAGGGCTTTTCCTTTCTGAAATGTAAAACAGCCCTCTTGAGGCCCCAATGCAGGAAGAGACAGGCTGTTTGGGTCTAATATCAGATCCATAGCAATAACTCCCGGTATGCCCTCTTGAGGTCGGGTAATTTTGAGATCTTCGATCACTAAACTTCCCGTAGAAGGCTGCTCTTTCTCTGTTATAACACAAAGAGAAAAAGCATTGTTGTTATCTTGCAAGCGAACATCATAGTCCTTCCACTGACAAAAAGCTGCACTTGTTAAGAGGAAGCAACATAAAAAATTTCTCATTTTTCACCTTGCAGGTTTTCAATTTTTATTGGAGCAATATTTTCACTTAAGGGAAAGTGAAAGATTTTTGCATAAAAATAATATTCTGCCTCAATAGCACGTTTGATATTTTCACTTTTTCTAAAGCCATGTTGCTCCCCTTCGAACAATACATAAGCTGTCGGTATATTTTTCTTTTTCAAAGCTTCAAACATTGCTTCAGACTGATTGGGAGGAACTACTTTGTCTTCATCCCCTTGTAAAAGAATAACGGGACAAGACAGCCTTTCTACAAAATTAATAGGAGATCTTTCAAAGTATTTTTGTTTTTCCTGAGGATATGGTCCAACGATTGAATCTAAATATCGAGCTTCGAATTTATGGGTATCTTTTGCTAAAAGCTCCAAGTCACTCACTCCGTAATAACTGGCTCCTGCTGTGAACACATCGGTAAAAGTCAAACAGGCTAAAGTAGTGTAGCCACCAGCGCTGCCCCCTCGTATGGCCACCCTTTTAGGATCTATAAGTTTTTGTTCAGATAAATATTTTACAACATTTACACAGTCATTAACATCCTCTACCCCCCAGTTTCCTTTCAAACGCTCCCTATAAGCTCTGCCAAAGCCTGTCGACCCTCCATAGTTCACATCGACAAAAGCAAAACCTCTCGATGTCCAGTATTGGATTTGATAGCTCAAGGAATTGCCAGAATAGTCAGTAGGCCCTCCATGACACTTAACAATCAAAGGAGGCAGTTCATCTGCCAGCTTTTGAAAATCTTTATTTTTAGGAGGATAGAAAAAAGCATATGAGGTTTTTCCATTGGAAGGAAAAGACAAAAACTTCCCTTTTGAAATATACCCTTCCTCAATCTCATTTTCTTGTGCTTTTTTTATGACGTGCAAAGAACTGCTTTGCAAATCATAGGCAATAACTGAACTGGGCTTTGTAGGTGATGCTCCAATAAATGCTAATATATCTCCTTGTACCTGAATAAAGTTATACGAGGTATAAGGAGTATTTAGTTCAAAGAACTCTTTTTTACTAATGGTGTATATCCCTAAGTGCTGTTTTCCTTTTTCCAAAAAAGAGCACACAAGTCGGTCTTCATCAATAAAGTCATATGTAGAATATCCAAAAATCCACTGTGGCATGCCAAATTCTGCCTCTTTTTCCCAAATAGCATCTGTTTTACCTTGTTTGTAACGGTAAAGATTCCACCATCCGGTACTGTCAGAAATAAAATATAGATAACCATCTTTGGACCATTTTGGTTGAAAAATTGAAACCTGGCCATCTCCTGCAATCACTTTTACCTCGCCTGTATCTACTGACTGAAGACAAAGCATCGTTGTATCCCATGGCATATTAGGATGGTTCCATGAAAGATAGGATAAAAATTTACCATCAGGACTTATGGCAGGATTTGCATAAAAATCATGACCTTCAGCTACGATCGTTTCTTTCTTTGAAGGGATCTCAATTTTGACAATAGTATTTATGACATTTTTTTCATCAGCATGATCTTCTCTAATGGCATAAAGGAAATGAGTATTGGCATCATAAAAAAGATCTGCATAACGAAAATCGTTAGAGGTAATTTGAATAATGCTATCATCTTTTATCTGATAAATGTTTTGATCTTTATCATTAATAAAAAACAGCAAACTGTCCTGCAAGAAAAAGGAAACACCACCATATTCATGAACCCTCGTCCTGGCATTATAAGATTGTGACAAAAGCTCTTTAGAAGATTTATCTAATGTATAAGAAAAAATAGTTGTTCTTCCTTTTTCATAAGGGCGCTGTTCAGAAAAATATATCTTTCCATCTCCTACTTGGATACCTGAGAACCGAACCGCTTTAGATGCTATCATCTCACTTGTAACGGGAGATTTCCATGAACCTGAAGGAGCATAATCAAACATAGGAATACCTTTTTTAGAAAAAAAGAGAATAAATCATCTTAAGAAAAAATTCGATTATAAAAATAAATTACCTTATTAAAATATTAAAATAAAAAATTCACTCAAAAATAAAAATTTTTAAATATAGAAATTTAATTATTAAATAAAAAAATTAAATAAAATTTTATTTTTGATTGATTATATAATCGAGCTTCTTTTAATCTATTAAAAAAATTTGAGGAATTCATGTCTGTTCTTGTTGTTATAATGATGTATGGTATTTGGTCGAGCGTCTTTTCTATTGGAAAATGGACACTGGAATATGCTCCTCCTCTATTTTTGACAGCCTCTAGAATGATCTTAGCAGGCGGTCTTCTATTAAGCTTTTTACTGCTTTTTAGAAGAAAAGCACTTTCCCTTTCTTTTAAGCAGATTGTCTCCTTATTAGTCTTAGCAGTGTTTAGTATTTATTTAACCAATGCCTTTGAGTTTTGGGGGCTGCAGCACTTAAGCGCTGCCAAAACATGCTTTATTTACAGCTTGTCTCCTTTCTTTGCGGCCTTTTTCTCCTATTTACACTTTGGAGAGAAAATGACAGGCAAGAAATGGATTGGTCTTGGCATTGGATTTTTAGGCTTTTTACCTGTCCTTGCTACACAAAGTGGCTCAGAAGATCTTTTTAATGCAGTAAGCTTTCTGTCTTGGCCTGAACTGGCTATCATGGGAGCTGCCCTTTGCTCTGTATATGGCTGGGTCTTACTTAGACTCTTAGTAAAAGATCATGAGGTTTCTCCATTAACAGCTAATGGAATAGGAATGCTCTTTGGTGGAGGATTAGCTCTTCTTCACTCCTATTTAGTAGAAAGCTGGAATCCGACACCTATTGCAGCAGGTCATTTTGCTCCTTTTATGGGAGGCACCCTTCTAATGACCTTTATATCGAACATTCTTTGCTACAATCTGTATGGTATGATGCTAAAAAAATATACGGCTACTTTCTTATCATTTGTAGGACTTTTAAGCCCAATTTTTGCTTCTTTAAACAGTTGGCTTGTTTTAGGAGAAAAACCTTCTTGGATTATCTTCCTATCTACAAGTGTTGTCGGCCTAGGTCTATGGCTTGTTTATCAAGCTGAGTTAAAACAAGGATATATTGTCCAGCAAGAAAAAGAAGTTCAACCTAATTAAGGTAGACAATAGTCCAATTTAAAATAGCAGCAAAGCAAACCCACCCTAAATAGGGTAAAAGAAAATATGCTCCGGCATAAGTTACCTTCTGAGCAACTGCAAAGGTTGCTCCAATAAGGATAGCAAGTATGCTTACATCTAAAGCCCCCAACAAAGGGCTTTGAAAATAGAAAAAGGCAAAGGACCATGTTGTGTTTATTATGAGCTGCAAGGTCCATAAAGTTAACGCTACCGATCGGTATTTAGATTCTTTCCCTTTAAAAATAAAAAAACCAGACATAGCGATACAAATAAATAGAAGAGTCCACACAGGGGTAAAAACCCACCCAGGAGGAGTCCAGCTTGGCGTATTTAACATCCTATACCAAATCTCAACATGTGAACTCGTAGCTAAGGAACCTAATAGTTGAGCAAAAAAAACAAGTAAGAAAAAAAATAAAAGAGTCAAAAAAGTAATAATATTTTTTTTCATGTTTCTTACCTAGTCAATGGACGTCACTTATAATTAAGTTGTCCTTTATTCATAACTTTACTTCTTTTTAGAAGATGGCTGGTTAAATAAAATGGCGATCACATAAATGCCAGCAATACCTGCCAAAGTATAAATAATTCTAGTGAACCAGCTCATATACCCAAATAGGGCAGCTATTAAATCAAACCTGAATATGCCAATAAGTCCCCAATTCAATCCTCCGATAATTAGCAAGACAACTGCAATCCAATCAAGACCTGTTAATTTTTTCATATTCCCCCCATTAATTAGACCCTTCTTATTCTTATACTTAATATAAAAATATTTAATTTTCAATAAATAAGTATTAATAATTAAAAGTAATTAATTTAATTAATACAACTACTGAAACAAAAGATCTTAAAGACCATAAAATAGTTCTAATCCAATTTGTGGTGATAAGGGTGTTAATAACCTCCTCTTTATGACCAAGCTTTAAGCGAAGATGCTTAGGAACCTGCAAGCCAAAAGTACTAAGCCAGATCAAAGCCAGCAAAATAAGCCCACTTAATGCCATAAAGTATAAAAGAGATCCTTTAGTAAAGGAAAAGGCCAAGAAAAACACACAAAAAGCTTCGCCTATCATGAGAGGCACTACAATATAAGAAGTTTTTTTCATGTGCTGCTGGTGATATCTAATGAAACTATCAACTGAAATATATTTAAACAAAGGATAATGGACAATTTGCACAAACCAAATCAAACCCGTCAAAAAACAGGTAACAACAACTTGAATGATAGCAACAATAGATATAATCATGAGAAAAAATGCCCCGGCATAAGTACCGGGGATAAAAGTTACTTACGCTTTGATTTTACTTTCATCATCACAAAACAAGCGTATAGACCAGCCAATCCAAAAATGAAATAGATAAATCTAATAAAGCCACTTTGGCAGCCACAAAGTCCTGAAACAAAGTCATAATTAAATAAGCTCACTGAGCCCCAATTCAAACCACTGATAATCAAAATTATCAAGGCAATGGAATTGATAATTCTCTTGTCGTGCATGTATATACCTCTTCTCTTGAGTTCACCTTTTATTTCTCATATAGAAGTATTTCAGGAATTTGTAAAATATTTTTTTAATTTTTTTAAAAAATTAAAAAAACTCTAAAGTGATTATTTCTTTTTACTTTTACCTTTTTTATGAGCAAAAGATTTAATAAAATCTTCAGCATCTTCAGTAAGATCTTTACACTTATGGATTACATCTTTTTGAATCTTCTTTCCTTTTTTGGTGCTGAAAAGAAGGGTTGTCATAACTCCTACGCAGCTTCCTACTAGGGCGCCAATAAAAAATTCACCATGGTGATTGTGATGATGATGTTTAAACATTGTTATATCCCTCTTATTTTATTCCACAATTCTAAACCAGCTCCTGCTATTTCTAAAAAACTAGAGATAGTTTTTTCATTTTTTTTAATTTTCTTTTCTACTTTTTGAAACATTTCATTCGAAAACTCTTCTCTTTCTTCTTCAAGAATTTCTCCAATATGTGAAATTGTTTTACCCAAGACTTTCATGGGAGACTTCTTTTTATCTTTTTCGAAAGAGCCTACTGCCTTAATTATAGTCATAGCCCCAAATCCTACAGCAGAGCCGATCAGCCCTCCAATAAGCATATTTTTAGTATCTTTATCCAAATGCATCATCACCCTCATTTTCTCATTTTATTAAAAAGTGAAATACCACAGCTGACGCACTCCACTATTTCAGCAATTTTACACCCTATCGATTCGACTTTACTCTCTTTTCTCTCGCAGCTTCCTTGGTATGACCCAATATTTCCTACAATTTTAAAAAGACCATCAACATCATCCAGCTTTTGTTTCACATCTATACTAATTTCATTCAAGTTGTCCAAAAGCTCCCTTACTTCATAACTGACAGGCCTAATTTCCTCTTCGATCTCCTCTAAAACATTCAGAGCCTTTTCTCTGAATTTCTTAACTCGAATTAATATAACTATTAAAAGAATTAAAAGAGTAACAGAACTTGCAGCAATTATCCCAAGTAGTATTTCAATAACCATTTATTCCTCTAATAATTAAAAACCCTTCCTAATAATTGTTTTATTACTATTTTATTAAAAATTCAATTATTTTTTAACAATATAGTAAAAGATTTACTTTAAATAATTTATTATAAGGCACTTGAAATTAATAATAATTAATTTAATTATTGACTTTTTATTTAATTACTGTTACAATTTTTGTATTAATAATTAATACACGGAGATAAATATGTCAGTTGCTAATACATCTACAGCTTTACTTTTAAAAGCCACTTATAAGGACCCTCAACAGGGTGTAGCCATGGAACTAGGAGAAGCCAACTTGAGAGCTACTTTTGAAGCTTTGGGAGTAACAATTGAAAAAGAAAACATTGAATTTGCAGGAGACATTAATGCTAGAATTCAAAAGGCATGGGATGAAAATAAACTTATTCAGTTTTTAGTCATTTTAGGACATGGAAATGGAGATAGCGTTCAAGTAAGTGACTCTAATTACTTTACTGCTAATGATGTAGATGTTGAATTATGGCAAAAAGCCATTCCACAAAATGGAGAAATAATATTATTTTCATGCCACAGTGGTAGAAGAGATGGTATAGCCCAAAAAGTTAGCGAAAAAGTTCAAAATGTAAACGTCATAGGATCACGTATAGTTGCATTTGCTACTAAAATTTTAAACACAAAAGAAGGCTTTAAATTTTACCATGAAATACGCGGAATAAGACATGATGTCACATCTTCTTATTATAATGGCCAAAATGTATTTGAAGATGATGCTTTTACTGATGCAATTTTTCAACATGCTTATGAAAAAAGTGATCGACAAGATGGTTTCGTATTAACAAGAAACGGCCTTGAAGGTCTAATATTTTTAGCACAACAAAGAAAGAAACACAATTCAGTAGATTATCATCCTCAACCTACTGAACAAGAGTCACCTCTAGCACCTCCAGAATTTCCTGATTCTAATAGTAATGAGGATGGATATAGCAGTGGTGAAGAGCTTAGAGCAAGCCCTGCTTTACAAAGAAAAGAAAGAGAGTTTGACTTTACTCCCCCCGCATCAGAATCAGATGAAGAAGAATATAGTAGTGGTGAAGAGTTTGGAATGAAAGAAGCTCGTTTGCAAAGAGAAAATGCCAGTTTTGACCTTAGTGCTCCAAAGTCAGAAAAACCAAAAAAAGTTGGTATTTTTAAAAAGCTATTCAGTAAAAAGAAAGCTAAAGCTTAATCTTTCTAAATAAGCTTTTAAAATATAAACCCTTAAAAGACTCGTTCTTTTAAGGGTTTTTTTTATAAACAATCTATTTATTTTCTGGCTAGTCTTAGAGCTGAATCCTTAAGCTCTTCATTCTGAACTGTAGCAATAATTCTATTAGCTTCAGTTAAGTTTCCCATTTCTAGATATTTATGGAAGATTTTTAATATAACTGAATCTTTTATGGTTGGATTAGAAATGGCATCTGCTATTACTTTTGCTTCAGTCAAGTTTCCAGCTCTAATATAAGCTAAAACAATTAGAGAAAGATTTTTAGATTTATTCTCGATATCAGGTATGGCAAAAGCACTTTCCATTGCATCTGTTAAAAAGTTCTCAAATGCTTCAACATTTTCCGCCTCGAAATAAGCTAAGGCTATTTTCCTTAAAAGATCAGATCTATACTTGGGATTGCTTAATATTTTAGAAATATTTTCTGCATGCGACAAACTACCTATTTTGATGTACACTTCAGCTATCCTAAAAAGGGCTCTACATTTATGGTTTCCACGCATTGCATTAGCCATTTTTTTAGCTTCATTTAAAAAGACTTTAGCCTGCTCATCATTTCCTAGCTCAGAATGAGCTAAAGCAATGCTTGTAAAATCATCACATCGATTAGGCATATTAGACATTGCATAAGCAACCTTTTCTGCTTTTTCTAAAAATTCTTCAGCTTTTTCAAAGCTTCCTGTTGCCACATATGCTGAAGTAATCTTAAGCAAAGCATAACACTTTTGAAAATGAGTCTTAGGAACTATTCTCTCGAGCTCTATAGCCTCTTTTAAAAAAGCTTCTTCTGCTTCAAACTCCCTAAATCCATGGTGAATAAGAGCTATCTCAGTAAGGTAAGAGATACCTAAGTACTCTAATCCTTCCTCGTCTTTAATATTTTCTAGGTAACTTTTTCTGAACTTTAAATAATCCCTACATTCTTTTGAAAGCTCTTGACTTTTGGCTAATAAGCTTTGAACTTTGGCTTTGTTAAAATTTTGATATATAGAAGCAAGCTCTTGTAAAGCAAATGCAGCACTGCCCTGGTTTTTATAAGCTCCATTCCTTTTTGCAACAGCAAGAAGTTTAACTATTTTTCTCTCTGCTAAATTAGCAATGACCATAGCTTGAGCTTCAAATTCCGAGCCTTCTTGCATATGAAGTTGAGAGATAGTGGGCAAAAATTCAGGATTCTGCGCAAAATCATCAATTAAGTTAAAAACTTCCATTGGCACTTGTGCTGTATTTACTGTCATATTAAATCTATTTTATTATGTAAAAAGTTCATGCCTCCTTACTAGAGGTAAACAATTCCTAACTCAATTTTTATAAAAGCTTTCTTTTTCAGCTGGGGAGAAAAAATCTTATCTACTGCTCTTCTAGCAGAAGCTACATCGTTAGCTTCATAATATGCGTCAACGAGGGAGAAAATAATCTCATCGTTACGCCAATCTGGCATAAGCAAGCTGATAAGCCTTTGGGCTTCCTTTAAATTTTTGATTTTTATATACACAGAAGCAATAGAAGGAACATGCGTTTGCATGAGTACAAAATCGTTTAAATAACTTTCAGCTTCTTTCAAAAGACTTATTGCCTTATCTATCTCACCCAGTTCAGCATATGCTAAAGAAACTTTGGTTAATAACTGAACCTTAGGACTAAGGGGAAGGCTCTGTCTTCTTTCTATCGATTTTTCTAACAATTCTTTAGGTTTTTCGGTCTTTCCCATTTCAAGATACAAAACGGCAATATCTTTAAAGCTTTCAGCGACCCATTCATAGGATATATCAGCTGTTTTGGTAGCCTTCTGTAAAAGCTCTTCAGCCTTTATAGTATTTCCCATCTTAAGATGTACTGAAGCAATTTTAATCAAAGTTTGACATGCTTTATTGAAAACATTAGGCATTTTATGCGTTAGGTCTTCCAGTTGCTGCAAAAAACCTTGCGCTTCATCTATCTCTTTGAGAGAAAGATGTAGTTCAATAATTTCAAAAAGGTCTGAGGTGGCATTTAATGTTTTTCCAAAAAAAGACACTTCTAACTTGCCATATTCATCTAACCCAGCGTTTAAAAATTTAGGCATTTCCCTATCTAACTTTTGCATTAAAACCCTTAACTGCTCTCTGCAGTTCTTTAAATTGGACATTCCTTCCTCCTTCAGAGCCTTATATTTATGCACATCGCCAAGGCTTTCATAGACTTTAGCAAGTTCTAGAAAAGAAAATACATTTTGCGTTTGATACTCAATCGCACGCCTAGCGTAAGAATATTGTAGTCCCTTAATTTGTTTTTGAGCTAAATCAGCAATAGCCTTTGTCTGTTCCTTTTCGGCTAGACTGTTATAAATTTTAGCAAGCTCCAGCAAGGGAAGTATGCTCTGATCTTGAATTTTAATAGGTAATGGAAACGGCGAATCATATAATTGAACAATTTTATCTCGCGCTAAATTAGCAATGGTCTCCGCTCTTTTATTAAATAGTGGACTTTTTTGGATATGCAATTGTGAAATGCTGGGTAAAAACCCAAGTGTATCAGCAAAATCATCAATTATCTTAAAGATTTCAGTTGGAGTTTGCGTTATATCTACTACCATAGTAACCCTTCTTTTTTGGGGATAAGTTAATTTATTTGATAAATTTAAATGTTTAAAAAAAATCTTTTTTTAATCTGGAGTTTTCGAACGTGATAAGACAAGTAGATCTTTACTTATTTTTTTTAGAATAAAATCTCTATTGTAATTTTCGAACTAAAAATTTTGGATAAAAAAAAACCCTTAAAAGAAACTTGTTCTTTTAAGGGTTGATATTTTGGGTATGTAAAAAAAAAGCTGGCAGCGACCTACTCTTCCGCACTCTTGTGTGCAGTACCATCG
>Ga0210057_1000937_pt1 | contig 46371 bp, 51 predicted proteins | sample CryGeyCG2114_010_2_FD_183968 | JGI IMG/M metagenome (GOLD analysis project Ga0210057, IMG submission 183968) | Groundwater microbial communities from aquifer - Crystal Geyser CG10_big_fil_rev_8/21/14_0.10 (SPAdes) (version 2) | ecosystem: Environmental > Aquatic > Deep subsurface > Groundwater ...
AAAATAATTATGGATAAGAAAATTAAAACTTATATTGTTGGGCCTAAGATTAAAGAGCTTGATGAATTATTAAAGGGCAAGAGTTTTAGGGGGACGGTTATTTATAGGTGAGAAACTAAAAATAAAAAAATAAAGTTTCGGGTTATTTTATTTGAGATATGTTTTAAGGTCCAAAGTCATTTTTTTGTAATGGTCTACTGCTCTTTCAAAATTTTTAGAGAGGACTAATTTACAGGTTTCTTGTATATCTTTATATGTTTTCTCCCAAATTTGTTTTGCTTTTGAATTTTCAAAAGAGTTTACAACTTCTATAATTTCTGGAGCTATCTTATAGTATTCTTGAAGCATATCTTTTCCTTTTGTTGTTTTTAGCAATGTATTATCTCTAAAATTCCGAAGCACTTGCAATTCTAGGCAATTATCTGGTAGTCTTCTTGATTCTATGCATGCAGTTGTTAGATAACAACCTCCTGAAGAGCCTGAAGAGCTTGAAGACCCGGATGAGCTGTCATATTTATTTGGATTGTCCGCGCTTTTATCTTTGACTCCTTCATGATATCCTGCATTATAACTTTTTTCTCCAGGTATTTCAGGTAGTGGAATCGTTTCACTTAAACTTTGAAAAATTCTTTCTACTATGTTATCCTTATATCCTTCTTGGTACCCTTTTCCGTATGCTTTTGTATTTGCATTTTTTTCGTCTGCCATTTTTTAAACCCCCTTTCAGTCATCTATGAATCCTATATTTTCTGTTAATTCATAAGTCATAATTTTTGGATCAAAATCTTGGTTGATTTTTACTCGTGCTCTTAGATTCCAATTTCTTCTACCTCCATTTTTTTCTTGCCGTAACCTGCAAGAGTGATCAAGTACATAATATTCTTCAAGGTTTTGCTTCAGAACTAAAGATATTGGATAAGTATTTCCCATATATTTTGCTTCAAATTCTAATTTAGTGTCGCTATTTTTCTTATGGGAGTAATCATTATTATAATACATAATACATCCTTCAAGCGTCCTTTTATCTTCATTATTTTTGTCTTCCATAATTTACATTGCTTGGAAATTGTTATATAATTTAGCTATAATTAATATCAACCTAAAAGTTTATATTTCTGTTATTTTACCTATATTTATGAAAATAGGACTTGCAGGAAATGATACAAAAGAAAAAATTATTGAAATTTTAAGTTTAGAGTGGCCGTTGTCTGCTCGGAAAATTTTTATGAGGTTAACTAAAAGTTATCATCTTTCCATAACTTATCAAGGGACTCATAAAGCATTGAAGGAACTTGAAAATAAAGAGATTTTAAAAAAAGAGATGAAAGGTTATTCAATCAACAAAAAGTGGATTAATGATTTAGGAGAATTTAGTGAAAGAATTGGTAAAATCATAGATTTTAATTTTGGCATTGAAGAAGAAAAAGTAATTAGGAAATTATTCTTTGATAATCATTCTGATTTTATTAAATTCCATGCTGGTTTTATGGAACATATTATGCAAAAAGATGGCAAACTTGATATGATTTTTTATTTTAGACATGTTCCTTACTTACATGTGATTCCAAGTGAAACTCTTTCAAGATTAAAAAAATCTTTTTCTAAGATAAACTGGAAAATTATTTCAAAAAATAAGAGTATTTTAGATAAGTGGAATGCAAAGCAATGGCAAGGCATTGGGGTAAAAGTAGATTTTTGTAAAGATATTTCTTTTGATAGGTTGATAATAATGAATGATTATATTATGCATGTTTATACCTCAAAAAAGTCTATTTGGGAATGGGATAAAACATATTCTATAAAAAATATAGATAAATTTAAAATTAAGGATATTTCGGATAAAATTTTAGACAATAAATTAAAGACTTTTGTAACGATATTGAAAGATAAAGATATTGCAAATTTGATTAAATAATATTATTTCTGGATATTAAAAAAATCGATGATATCTAGGGTCTTCTGATAGACTTTCAAATTCATGTCTGTCAAAAGTTTCGATTCTATTGCTTAAGTATTCAAAACCCTCTCTAGAAAGTTTATAACCTACACCGTTCTCTTCAAAATATGAATTAAACTCTCCAGAGATTACAACTACTTTTGAAATTTTTGATTCATCGACACCTCTACCCTCATAATTTAATGCTTCTTCTTTTGTTTCAAACCAACAACATCCGGGTCTTGGTAATCCTTTTCTGTAAAGTCTCATTTGTAAGCCTTATATTTATAAATTGTAATTCTCTTTAAAATTAATGGTTTATAAAATTTTAGATGTAAAAAATATTGGAGATTTGAGGAAAGAAATTGCAAAATTGAAAAATCTGGAGGATTTAGAAATTACAGTCATAGCAGGAGATGATGTATTCAATAGACAAGCTGTTGAAATTAAAGGAATTGGGGTTTTATTATTTAGGGATTTTTATGGTAGAGATAAGCTTAAACAGAGAGATTCTGGATTAAATCAGGTTATTTGTAAAATAGCGAGGGAAAAAGGAATTAAGATTGGATTTGATTTCTTGTTTATTGAGAATAGTAAAATAGTTGATAAAGAAAAGGCGGATATTTTTTCAAGGATTTCGCAAAATTTTAGATTATGCCGGAAATTTAATAATAATGTTAGATTTTTTGGAAAAGATAATTTTAATGAAGTGGAAATTAAATCTTTACTTTTGAATCTTGGGGCATCTACTAAGATGATTAAAGATTCTTTTGTTTAGCAAAAACATTTATTAATAAAACTATTTTACTGATGTTATGGAGATACAGGAAATACTTGAAAGCCTTTCGCCTCTTGAGAGAAAGATTGTTCCGTTTTTGCATTTGGGAGATGTTTTAGGAATGTCTAAAAATTCTGGGCTTGAAAGGGTTAGTGTTTTAAGAGCTTTGGAATTTCTTAATGCTAAGGGATTAATTGAATTAAAGGTTGATAAGAAGAAAATTGTTGAATTAGATGTTAATGGAATTTATTATCTTAAGAAAGGTTTGCCTGAAAGAAGGTTGCTTTTGTTATTAGAAAAAAAACCCATAAATTTTAAAGATGCTCAAAAGATTTCAAAATTAGGCCCTAATGAATTTAAGGCAGCACTTGGTTCTTTAAAGAAAAAAGCATTAATTGATATTAAAAATGGAATGATTATTTTTTCAGGAAATAAAGAAGAAATTGTGAAAAAAAATTTGGAAGAACAATTTATTGAAATTTTGCCAAAACAATTTGAAGATTTGTCTCCTGAGGAAAAATTTGCATTTGATAGTTTGAAGGAAAGGAAAAATATCATTAAAGTTATTGATAAGCAAGTTATTTCTTATGTTATTAAAGAGGTTGGAAGAGAAATAATTAAGCAAGATTTATCAAAATATGATAATATGGTTGAAGAAGTTACACCAGAAATAATTAAGAAAGATAGCTGGAGGGGAAAAACATTTAGAAGATATGATGTTAGTTCGCAAGTTCCTAGAATTTACGGCGGTAAAAGACATTTTGTTAACCAGTCAATTTCTTATGCGAGAAATGTTTGGAGTGAAATGGGATTTGAAGAAATGGAGGGAAATTTAATCCAGGAAAGTTTTTGGAATTTTGATGCATTATTTACAGCGCAAGACCATCCGGTTAGAGAAATGCAAGATACTTTTTTCTTGAAGAATGAAAAAGATTTGAAAGATAGAAAAATTATTTCTTTAGTTAAACAAGCACATGAAAAAGGAGTTGGAGGAAGTTTTGGTTGGCAGTATGATTGGGATGAAAAAAAATCAAGACCTCTTGTTTTAAGGACTCATACTACTTGTCTTTCTGCGAGAACCCTTTATGAACTAAGCAAGTTGCCGAAGGAGAAAAGAAACGGGAAATTTTTCGCGATTGGAAAATGTTTTAGAAATGAAACTGTTGATTGGAGTCATGGTTTTGAATTTAACCAGACAGAAGGAATTGTGATTGATAAAGATGCTAATTTTAGGCATTTGCTAGGTTATCTGCAAGAGTTTTTTAATAAGATGGGATTTCCAAAGGTTAGATTTAGGCCGGCATATTTTCCGTATACAGAACCAAGTGTTGAGATTGATGTTTTTCATAAGGAAAAGAATAAATGGTTAGAATTGGGAGGGGCTGGAATTTTTAGGCCAGAAGTTGTTATCCCTTTGCTTGGCGAGTGGATTCCAGTTTTAGCTTGGGGTCCTGGTTTTGATAGAATTATCATGGATTATTATGGTATTAAGGATTTAAGAGAGATGTATAAAAATGATTTAAAAAAATTAAGAGAAATGAGGTTTTGGGTAAAATGACAATATTAACAATTCCAAAAAAACAGTTTGAAAAAGATATTGGGAAGATAGATGAAAAGATGGAGGAAAGAATTGCTATGTTTGGAACGCCAGTTGAGCAAATTAACGACGAGGAAATTAGCATAGAGATTTTTCCTAATCGCCCTGATTTGCTTGCATATCAAAATTATAAAAAAGCCTTTTTATCATTTTTGGGAAAAAATAAAATTTTTAGAAAATTAAATGTTAAAAGTTCTGGCGAGAAGATGGTTGTTGAGAAATCCGTTCCAAAAGAGTGGCCTTATGCTTATGCTTGTATCGTTAAAGGACTTAAATTAGATGATTCTAAAATAAAAGAAATTATTGATATTCAGGAAAAGTTGGGCATGATTTTATTAAGAAAAAGAAAAAAAGGAGGAATTGGACTTTACCCTCTTGATAAAATTAATTTTCCAATTAAACTTAAAGGAATGGAACCGAATGAGATAAAATTCAGGCCTTTAGAGTATCCTGAAGAGATAACTGGGAAACAAATTCTTTCTAAACATTCTACAGGTAGAGAGTATGCTCCGATTGTTGAAGGTTGGGAAAAACTTCCTGTTTTTGTCGATAGTAAAAATGTAATAATGTCTATGCCACCAATAATTAACTCACATGATGTTGGAAAAATTGATGAAACAACGAAAGATGTTTTTATTGAAGTGACTGGAACTGATTCTAATGTTATTAAATCTGCTTTGAATATTCTTGTTTTAGCTCTTGAGGAAATGGGTGGAAAAATTTATTCAATTGATTGTGTTCAGCAGGATGGAAAGAAGGCGAAGATTCCAGATTTTGCACCTAAGAAAATAAAACTGAAAATTGAAAATGCCCATAAGTTTTTAGGGATTTATTTGAAAGAAATTGATGTAAAAAATTTACTTTTAAAGATGGGGCTGGAATATAAAAAAGGAGTTGTAGAAGTTCCGAGTTATCGTATTGATGTTTTACATGAAGTAGATGTTATTGAAGATATTGCAATTGCTTATGGTTATGATAATTTTGTTCCTGAAATTCCGGATTTTGCATCTATTGGGAGTCTTGATAAGAAATCAATTGTTAAAGAAAAAATCGCGCAAATTCTGTCTGGATTGAGTTTGCAAGAGGTGAGCAGTTATCATTTGACTAATAAAGAATTTCAGTTGAAAAAATTAGGAGATAAATCTGAATTTGTTGAAGTTCTGGATTCAAAAACAGATTATAATATTTTAAGAAAAGATTTGAGTCATTATATGCTTAGGATTTTTTATGAAAATTCTGATGTTGAATATCCTCAGGAAATTTTTCAGATAGGCAAAGTTTTTTCTGGAAAAGATGGTTTAGACGAGAGAGATAATTTGGCAATTTCTCTAGCTCCAGGTAATTTTACTAAATTGAAACAGATTATAGAATATCTTGGGAAAATGTTGGGGGTTGAACTCGCAATTTCAAAACCTTCTTTAAAAATTTCTGAAAACAATAATTATTTTATTGACGGTAGATTTGCAGAAATTAAATTTGGAGATAGGGTATTAGGATTTTTGGGCGAAGTCCATCCAAAAACTTTGAAAAGTTTTAAAATTAAAATGCCGGTTGCACTTTGCGAGATTAACCTTGATGAATTATTTAAGAAATTGATATAATTTTACCCAAAATAGCTTCTTGATTTTTTGAACTGGATTTTTCTCCAAGATTCTTTTAATCTTTTTGTTAATTTATCTAATTTTTTTTGCATCTCTTTCCAGTCCTTGAATTTTTCAGTTATGAATTCTGCTTCTTTTTCTTCATTGTAAGTTATATCTCTTTCATAGGAATAGATTTCTATTTCTCCAAGTTTGTCAAACAATTCGTCAAGAATTTGTTTATCTTCAGAGGTTACTCCTTTTACTAAAAACATATGAAACATATTTCCTGTAGAAGGATTTAGCAAAATTTCAACGAATTGAAGGGCTGAAGACATTTTTAACATCATTGATTTTCTTATATCTCTTAGTATTGTTTCAGATTCTCCTATTTTTGCAATGTCAAATTCTTCATTTAGTGTTTTATAATCTGGAAGATTTAATTTTTTGCTTATTTTTTCGTATTGTTTTTTTATTTCATTTTCTTCTTTCTTTGCCATTTTATTTTATTTGTTTTTAGGTTTATAAGGTTTTAGAAAAGCCTCGACCGAGACAGAAACCACCTCCGGGTTTCTCACACTTCCTGGATCCATCGTTCTCGGCAAAAGCCTCGACCGAGACAGAAACCACCTCCGGGTTTCTCACACTTCCTGGATCCATCGTTCTCGGCAAAAGCCTCGACCGAGAATTGAACTCGGGACCTCCACATTTTTGGTTTTTGAAACTTTTGGCTTAGTTTCTGAAACCTCTATTTTAGTTTCTTTAGGTTCTAAAGAAAGTTGTTATTACCAATGTGGCACTCTATCCAACTGAGCTATCGAAGCATGATTTTTTTTAGAATTAAGTAATTATAAATTTTCTGGAATTATTTTTTATATCTATCTCTATTTGAACGATCTAGGGGATTTGTTAAAGAATCATTTTCTGGTATCCAATCTAGTTTTATTGCATGACTTGTTAAAACTCTTAAATTATCAAAACTTTGTCCCATCCAGCCTAAATATAATTTTACTGCGACTTTTGCTCCTTCAGGTGTTGCTAAATCAATATTTTGTCCGGTAGTACTTGCTAGGAAGCCAATATACAATATAACTGCAAATCCAATTAGAGCTATCCAAATTAGTTTATGTTTTATGTATTTTAATTTGACAAGCATAAAGATTGCAAGAATGAAAACTATTAACACCCCGAGCATAAATAAATTTATCATGAATTAGTTAGTGGAATAACGTTTAAAAATGTTTATTATCTCTCTAGAATGATAGCCCTGTAGTATAGTGGTCAAGTATATTGCCCTCTGGTCGAGTGAATTTGGTAGAGTTTTATTTGCTTACTTGATTCGTGCGAAATCGGGAGAGAGGCAGTGACCCAGGTTCGAATCCTGGCAGGGCTAATTTTATAAAGGACATTTACATTTAAAATTTATGGTTAAAAAGAAAGTGGTGAAGAAAAAAACAAATTCTAAAAAATTAAGTTCAAATTCTAACGAGAAGAGATATTCTGTTATGGCAATTGTTGCTTTCCTTTTTTCATTAGTTTTCTTCCTTCCAATTTTTCCAATTATAGGTTTTATTTTAGGAGTTGCTGCTCTTACTAGGATTTCAAAAAATAAAAATTTAAATGGTAAAGGGATGGCTATTGCGGCGATAATTATTGGAGCATTTTTTTCTTTGATTCAAATAGGAATTTTTATTTCTCTTTTTATTTTTTTAAATGGCATAACAGGTGTTATTGAAAAAAGTCCCGCCGATGGTGTTAAGGTTTGCTTAGAAAAAAATCCGCAATTTGTTAAGGAATCTTGTCTTATATTTTTAGTAACTTATAATTATAATAATACTCTTCAGTTTGATCCTAATTTGTGTGATGAAAATGTTGAAACTCCCGATATTCAAAATCTTTGCAATGCAGTCCTTAAACATGATAAAGATTATTGTAACAAAATTGAAGAATCTCAAGCTCGTTTAGATTGTTTTGGTTTGATTGAAGAGATTGAAAGGAAGTCAGTATAGTTAAATGCTTCAAGGACTTTTTAATTTTCTGATTGATTTTTTTGTTGGAGGGATTGATAAGTTAGATTATATTGGAATTTTTTTCTTAATGGCTGTTGAGAGTTCTTTTATTCCTTTTCCGAGCGAGATTATTTTGATTCCGGCAGGTGTTCTTGTTTCTCGAGGAGAAATGTCTTTTTTGTTTGTTTTTTCTGCTGCTTTATTGGGAAGTTTATTGGGCGCATTTGTTAATTATTTTTTAGCATTTTATCTTGGAAGACCTTTGATTGGAAATTTTATTGAAAATTATGGAAAGTTTTTTTTATTGAAAAAAGATTCTCTTGAGAGGACTGAAAAATATTTTGCGAAACATGGAGATATTACTACTTTTGTTGGTAGGTTAATTCCTGTTGTAAGGCAATTAATTTCTTTGCCAGCAGGATTTGGAAATATGAATAAGAAAAAGTTTGCATTTTATACTTCCTTAGGAGCAGGAATTTGGAGTTTTATTTTAATTATGTTTGGTTATTGGTTTGGAAATAATCAAGATTTAATTCAGGAAAATTTACATTGGATTTCTATTGGTTTGGTTATTCTTGGGTTTATTATTTTGTTTTTTCATTTTAATCGCAAAAGAAATAAGAGATAATTTTAATAAAGTTTTTATACTCCTTGTTATAGTTTTATTGAAGCTTCCGTGGTCTAGGGGACAATGATTTCGCCCTCTCGAGCAGTGACGTTAACTTGCTGAAAGAATACGTCAGGATTCTCAAATCCACTGCGCTCTGTTTCATTTTTGAATCAGATCTTGGTTAAGAAATGTCTTTGGATATTTCCTAAATTTGAGATCTTCGGAGAACGGCGAAGACCCGGGTTCGAATCCCGGCGGGAGCATTCTGGGTAAACTTAAAAAGATCCTTTTCTTTATATTCATATGAATGATAGGAGTGTTTGTCTTGAAAGAATTAAAGAGTTGAAAGATTATTTTGGCATCGGGAGTAATCAGGCATTTGGATATCTTAAAGCAAGGTCTTTTTATAATGATCTTGCTAATGAGCTTTTCCAGAGAAATATTTCTAACGATGGAACTTTAATTACTGAAATATCTAATGTTTGTTTAGGTATTCATAAATCTATTTTAGAAATTCTGAATAGACTTTCCTCACATAAGGCAAGTCAAACAGGTTTTGCTCCATTTGATTTTTATATATCTCCTCCGTGGCAGGAAGAGGGCAATGTTTTTACTGATGAAGATGAGGATTTTCCTTCAAGATATTTTAGTGTTTCTTATAAACCTCTTCTGGAAACTTATTTTAAATTAATTGAAGATAATTCTTATAAAAAGACGATAGATGAATTGATGAACCAAGTGATTTTTTCTAATCAAACATATCTTACCGATAATGAAAGGTCTTATTCTTTGGGAGATTTTATTTCTGGAAAAGTTGAAGTGGTTAGTGATATTGAAGATGATTTTTATGAATCTTCTGAACAAGGACTCGGAGAGATTTCTACAGTTCTGGAAAATATTTTGTCTTATCAGGATATTGATTTAGAGAATAATTTTATTACCCGGTTAAGGGAATGGCGCGACGATTTTGATAAAATTATACCCTCCAGTTTTTATCCTTTCTTTCCTCTGCAAGATTCCTTGCCTGGTGAATTTTATACTTTTTTGATTCCTTATGGTAGTCAAGATGGGAAGTCTCTCTATGAAAGAATTAGAAGAGAGGGGAGATTAGGAGATGTTTGGTCAGAAAGGAAAATAGCTTTATTTTCATTAATATCCAATTCTTCAAATTTTTTAGATGATGAATTTTGTTTTGATCATTTATTAGAAAGTGGATTATTGACTTTTTCTTCAAATTTGGAAGAGGGGGAATCTTTTTTGTTTAAAGATAAACATAATCCTTTAAGGAAAATAATGGAACAGAGGTTAGAAAAGAAAAAATATATAATTAGGGGGCTTAATGGAAATGCGAGTTGGTTAAAGGATGAACTTTCCAATATTTTGATGGCTAGAGAAATGTTTGAGTTTTAATCTCTCAAAAACTATATAAACGTCTTTTTGCTTTTTAGTTGATTAAAGAGGTTGATTTTATGTTAGAAACAATATATAAGAAAACAAATACAAAAGAAATTGTGCTTATCGTAATTTCTGCTCTTGCAATTGTTGCTTTTTGGAGAGGTGCGTGGAATTTAATGGATTATTATTTATTTCCCGGAAATTTTGTTTTAAGTCAAGCTGTTAGCATTGTTTTTGGTTTGATTATTTTGATTGTTTTGTCTAGGAGCATGAATTAAATGGTTGATGATTTATCAAAAAAAGCATTAGAAAAAAAAGTTGAAAAATTAGAAAAAGAGAAAGAGAAAGTTGAAGATAAAGTAGAGAAGGAAAAAGAAAAAGTTAGGGAAAAAGTAGAGAAGGAAAAAAGAAAATTAGAATTGAAGCTTGCGAAGGAAAAAGCAAAGGCTTCTGCGAATAAATTTAAAGGAGAATTTAAGAAAGCACTTAGTACAGCTGTTGTTGCTGCTTTTTCTTTTTTGATAGCTTTATCTTGGAGAGAGTTAATAACTACTTATGTTAATTTACTCACTGCATTTTCTCCTGTTCAGGGCCAGTTAATAACTGCCATAATTATTACATTTATTGGAGTTATAGGAATAGTTCTTGCTACTTGGCTTTTGAAAGAATAATTTATTTTAGAGTTTAACTTCTAGTTTGTATGTAAAGATTTTATCATAAGGTATATCCCATTTTACAGTTTCTTCTTTTGTTTTTCCTTCCCAAATTTTCCTAAATATTCTTATTGAATTTCCGTGAGCGGAAATAGCGACGTTAACTTTTTCTTTTTTGATAAATTCTTTTAAATTTTTGATAAATATTTTTACTCTTTTTTCAACCATTACAAAAGATTCTCCTTTTGGAGGAGGAATGTTATAGGAACGATGCCAGATATTGAATTGTTTTTCTCCAAATTTTTTAATTATTTTTTTATGACTTTGGCCTTCTAAATTTCCGTAAGAACGTTCAATCATTCTATTTGCAGTTATGACTTCATTTGTTTCAGGGTGATATTTTAAAACTTCTTTTAGAGTATCTTTACTTCTTGATAGTTTTGTTTGGAAAGCAACATCTATTTTTTTGTTTTTTAATTTTTTCCCGATTATCTTTGCATGTTTAACTCCCTCTGTTGATAGTTTAGAATCTTTCCACCCGGTGAATTTTTTATCACGATTAAAAGTTGTCATTCCGTGTCGGAATAGATATATGTGATAGTTTTTCTTTTTTTCCATCTTTACTTAATTAATTTAAGAAGATATAATTTATAAATGATGCCTTATTTAATTTATAATGGCAAGATGGGGTTTATTGTTTAGTTTGTTTTTGGTAATTGTTTCGTTGTTTTTTGCATCAGGTTTTTTTACATATTATGCTGGAGATGATTATTGGCTTTCACATAATGCTGGTTTTCCGACAGGAATTATTCACGGAATTCTTGCTCCAATAATGTTAGCATTTGCAATTTTTACAAGTTATACTGTTTATGAAGTCCAAAATATTGGTTGGTTTTATGATTTTGGTTTCATAGTTGGGATTTTGCTTGTTTGGGGCGGAGGACAGGGCACTACACATATTGTTAAAAATTATTACCATAAAAAGTTTTCAAAGGAAGATGGAGAAAAGATAGAAAAAATTGTTGAAGAAAAAGTTAATAAAAAATTAACTCAAAACTCTGAAAATAAGAGAGTTGAGAGTAAATCTAAAATTAACAAAATTGAGAAAGTGAAGAATAAGTAATTTAATAAATTATAATCTAAATTTTTATAAACTTAGCATTTATTTTTTTAAGATGTTGGTGGAATTATTGTTGGATGTTCGAGATTATGTTGACAATTATGAATTTGAATCTCCAGAGATTATTAAGGGGAAAGGATATGTTTCTGAATTTGATGGATTTAAGTTAAGGGGGAAAGTTTTTGCTTCGCCAGTTCCAATTAATGGGTTTCTGGAGGAGCTGGAATTTTCAAGATTGAAAAGATTTAATGTTTCTTTTGATTCTTATCTAGCTGCTAAGGTTAAATTTAATTCTGATGAAGAGTTTAGCTTTGTTAATCCTCTTTTAGTGGACCAGGGAGATTATGTAGTTAATAATTTTCAGAAATATTTGGATAATTTGAAAAAGAATTATTCAGCGAATTATGATTTAGAGGGTTTTTCCTTGGATGGTTCTAACCTTAAGGGTGTTTCCTTAACAGGATGCCGGGAAAAAATAGGTTTTGAGAGTTTTGAAAAAGAGAGAAAATTAATTCGTGATTTTAAACGAGTTGTTTTGATTGAAAATTATCATTTTTGAAAAGCTTTTTAAATCAATTATTTGTTTAGGTTCTATGAATGTTTTTGATAAAATAGAAATTATGCAAGCAAGTATTGCTATTCCTATTTGTTAATTTAATTAAATTTATTCTATAATTTTAAAATGCAAAATAAAGAAAAAACTGTTCGTGAGAATATTCTTAAAGAAGGGGAAGAGGTAGACGGGGTGTTGGTTAAGGGTTATGATTTTGACGAGGGGTTAAATTATGGAGAGATTATAAAAAGTTTTTCTTCAACAGGATTTCAGGCAACTAATTTTTCTAAAGCTGCAAGCATTGTTAATAAGATGATTTTTGAACGAGAGAAATATGGAGATGAAGGGGCTATTTTTTTGGGTTATACTTCTAATATGGTAAGTTCTGGTTTGAGAGAGGTATTTAGATATCTTGTTAAAAATAAAAAAGTCGATGTCGTGGTTACGACTGCTGGAGGAATTGAGGAAGATATAATAAAATGTTTAGGAGATTTTGTTTTAGGGGATTTTAATCTTTCTGGTAAAAAACTTAGGCAGGAAGCAGTTAATAGGATAGGAAATATTCTTGTTCCTAATTCAAGATACGTTAAATTTGAAAAATGGGTTATGCCTATTCTTGGGGAAATGCATAATGAACAGAAAAAAAACGGAAAGATTTGGACACCTTCTGAGTTGATTTGGAAACTTGGAGAAAAAATAGATAATCATGAAAGCATCTATTATTGGGCTTGGAAAAATAAAATAAAAGTTTATTGTCCTGCGATAACTGACGGGAGTTTGGGCGATATGATTTATTTTTTTAAACATCAGCATCCTGATTTTATTTTAGATGTTACAGAAGATATAAAAAATTTCAATGATTCTACTTTGGGTTTGAAAAAATCTGGAGTTATAATACTTGGTTCTGGAGTTGTTAAGCATAGCATTTTGAATGCGCATCTTTATAGAAATGGTGCTGATTATGCAGTTTATATTAATACTGCACAAGAGTTTGATGGGAGCGACGCGGGAGCGACTCCTGATGAAGCTATTTCTTGGGGGAAACTTAATGAAGATGTTAGTTCGATAAAAGTTTTTGGAGATGCGACAATTTTATTTCCTTTGTTAGTTGCAGAGAGCTTTGCGAAGTGATTTTTACTGAATAGAAATATTTATATATCTTGAATTATAGTTATAATTGCTTACTTCGGTGAGCACGGGGGATTTGATCTTCGGATTTTCTCCCCCACTATTTATTAATTATTTGTTAAGATTAATTTTATTTTAACAATAGTTAATAGTCAAATTTAAATAATCTTGATTTTTTTGTACAATATGGCAAAGATTGATGTTTCAGATGATAGTTTTGAAAAAGAAGTAATTGTAAAATCCAAGGAAGTTCCAGTTATCGTAGATTTTTGGGCTTCGTGGTGTGGACCTTGCAGAGTTTTAGGACCTATGATTGAAAAAGTTGCAGAAGATTATAAGGGAAAAATTATTTTGGCTAAAATGAATGTTGAGGAAAATCAAGAAAAGCCACAAGAATATAATATTGCAAGTATTCCTTCTGTTAAGATGTTTAAAGATGGAAAGATAGTTGACGAGTTTGTTGGAGCTATTCCTGAAGATAGAATTAAGGAATGGATTGATAAAAATTTGTAAATCTTTTTGATAAATTAAAAATTAAATTAAATTTTTCTTTTTTACATAATAGAAGAATATTCCCCAAATTCCAAGAACTATGGCTCCTAGAATCCAGAAAATTTGTGGGTTTTCTTGATAAGGTAATATTATATTCATTCCATAAATTCCGGAAATCATTGTTGGTATTGTTAGGAAAATTGTAAAAATTGTTAAGAGAGTAATTATATCATTAAGACGATTGCTTACAGCCATTGAATAATATCCCCTCATGTTGCTTATTGTTTTAAGTACAAGAATATTTGTATTTGCGGTTTGGTTCATATCAATAATTAAATCCTCAATAAATTCAGCATCTTTTTCTCTAAACTTTATTTTTTTGTTTTTCAGTATTTTTTCATAAATATTAATCATTGGTTTGAATGAAGAATTGTAGTCGTTTAATTTATCTTCCTGCTCTGCGATTTTGAAAAGGTCTTTGTTAGCTAGTTCTGTTAATTTCTTTCTTTCTTGTTTAACCTCTTTATACATTGCTCTTACAGAGTTCTCATAGAATCGTGTTATTAAGAAAAGTATTTTCATCAAATTCCTCGACGGTTGATTTGTATAAAAAGGTATTTTTCCAGAAATTATTGAATCAAAAAATTCTGGTTTTGTTTTTGAGATTGTTATAAAATGTTTTGGAGTTATAATTGTTAGAAGGGTTGAAGTTGCTTGCCCAGAAATTGTTTTAGTAGGATATCTTAAAAAAATATACAAGCCATTATTTTCTTGTTCAATCCTAGGAGTTTCGTTTACATCTAACCCATCTATAAAATGTTCTTTTTCCAAGTTCAACTCTTTTGTTAATTTTTCTATTTCTTCTTGAGAAGGATCTATAACTTTTATCCACGAATCTTTTTCAAAAGAATTTATTTTTTCCAGACTTTTATTTTTTAATATTTTTTTGTATACTTCAATCATTTTTGATTAAAGTTAGCCCCATTTATAAATTATAATCTTTGATGGTTTTTGGCTTGGCTTAGGAAACTTTATAAAGAGATATTTTTTGTAGTTCATATGAAACGTTCAAGTAGAAGATGGAAAAAGAAAGGACAGATGAGATGGAAGTGGCAGAGGAAAAAATTAAGAAAAGCTAAGCATCTTAGAAAAGTAAGAAGAGCTAGAAGTAAGTAGTAGTCTATTTTAGTATAGTAATATTTTTATACAGTTATCAGTTATTTTCTTTATGGCTTTAGGAGAGAGTGAGATTTGGACTGAGAAATTTAGACCTAAGAAGTTTGAAGAAATTGTTGGGCAGGAAGATATTGTTAAGAGAGTTAAGTCATTGACCAATTCTATGAATATCCCTCATTTGCTTTTCGCAGGGCCGGCAGGAGTTGGTAAATCAACTTTGGCTTTGGTTGTTGTTAAAGAGCTTTTTGGTGATGCTTGGAAAGAAAATTATTTGGAATTAAATGCTTCAGATGAAAGAGGAATTGATGTTATAAGGCAAAAGGTTAAAGATTTTGCTAGGACAAAAGCTCTTTCGAAAATCCCATTTAAAGTTGTTTTTCTTGATGAGGCAGACGCTTTAACAAATGAAGCACAAAATGCTTTGAGAAGGACTATGGAAAATTATACTGCGAACTGCCGTTTTGTAATGTCTTGCAATTATTCTTCAAAAATTATTGATCCAATACAATCGAGATGTGCTGTTTTTAGATTTAGATTGTTGGAAAAAAAGGATATAGAAAAAGTTATGAAAAGGATTGCTGACAGTGAAAATTTGAATATTGATCCTGGAGCGATGGAATCTTTGTTTGAGTTGAGTGAAGGTGATTGTAGACGAGCTGTTAATCTTATTCAGACAAGTTCTTCGATTAGTAATAATATTACAAAAGAACTTGTAGATATAATTGTTCCGAGTGCAAAACCTTCTGATATTAAAATTGTTTTAGAATATGCGTTAACTGGAGATTTTATTAACTCAAAAGAAAAGTTATTGGATGTTATGCTAAAGGAAAGTGTTTCTGGAACAGATATTATTAAAGCGATTCAGAGAGAGATTTGGAATTTAGATATTGACCCTGAGTTGAAAGTTAGACTTACTGAAAGAACGGGGGAGATTGAGTTTAGACTTATTGAAGGAAGTGATGAATTTATCCAGTTGGAATCTCTTTTAGCGAGTTTTGTGATGGCTGGAAGAGGAAAATAAAGGGTGTTTGATTATGGAATCTGAAATAGAAAAAAGAGGAAAGAATTTTGAGCATTGGGTTGAAAAACATAGAGCTAAAACTTTTTCTGATTTGAAAGGACATGAAAAAGCTGTTGCTGAACTTCAAAATTTTTTTTCTAATTTTCCGCATAAGAAAAAAGCAATACTTTTGCACGGGCCTGCGGGAACAGGGAAAACAACTTTAGCTTATATTGCTAGGAATGAATTTAATTTGGAAGTTTTTGAATTAAATGCAAGTGATTTTAGAAATAAGGAGCAATTGCATTTGAAATTAAGGCCGGCTCTTGAACAGAGAAGTTTGTTTAAGAAAGGGAAAGTTATTTTGGTTGATGAAGTTGATGGTTTGTCGTCTAGTGATAGGGGAGGCTTGCCAGAGCTTTTAGAACTTATTGAGGGGGCACAATTCCCAATGGTTATAACTGCGAACAATATTTGGGATGGCAAATTTGGAGAGTTAAGGAAGAGATGCTTAATGGTTGCTATGAATGATTTGAATTATAAAGTTATTTCAATTATTCTTCAAGAGATTGCTAAAAAAGAAGGTTTAGAAATTGATAATCATGTTTTGACTTCAATTGCTGTGCGTTCTAAGGGTGATGTTAGGGCTGCGATAAATGACTTGCAAACTATTTCAAAAGATAGTGATTTTTTTGAAGCGACTTTTGATTTAAGCGAGAGAAACAGGTCAATTGATATTTTTGAGGCATTGAAATTTGTTTTTAAAAATTTGTCAAATCCGGAAATTTTGAGAATTTATGATGGCGTGGATATTCCTCTTGAAAAGATTTTTTTATGGATTGAGGAAAATATTCCTTATGAGTATTCGGGTGAGGAACTTTTCAAGGCATATGAAGCTTTAAGCTCTGCAGATGTTTTTAGGGGAAGGATAAGAAGGCAAAGGCATTGGAGGTTTTTGGTTTATCAGAATATTTTTTTGAGTGCAGGAATTGCTCTTGCAAAGAAAAAACCAAAGACAGGTTTTACACATTATCAAAGACCGACGAGGATTTTGAAAATATGGACTTATAATCAGAGGAATGTACATAAAAAATCAATTATTGCAAAATATGCAAGGCACGCTCATATGTCTAAGAGAAAAGCTAATACTGAATTTCCATTTATTAAAAATATTTTGAAAGAAGAGAAAATGCATAAGCTTCTTGATTTGAGCGATAAGGAGATTAAGTATTTGAAAGAGTTGAAGAGTTAGCGAAATTATTAAATAGAGTGGTTGTTTTCTTTGGATATGGCTTATGATATTATTGTTGGGAGAGATGAAGGTGATAAAAAAAGATTTGGAACTAAAGGACTTGTGAAACTTGGCAAGGGTTATGTTAAGATGAGACAGTATACTTCTTTGTCAAATAATATTTATATGGATGTTGCTCGAAGCCATGTTGTTTTGGTTGCAGGAAAAAGAGGAAGTGGAAAGTCGTATACCTTGGGCGCAATTGCTGAAGAGCTTTCAAGTTTGGATGAAGAAGAAAGACAGAATATTGCACCATTGATTTTTGATACAATGGGAATTTTTTGGACAATGAAATATCCTAATGAAAAAGAAAAAGAGCTTTTGGCTGAATGGAATTTGAAACCGAAGAAACTTCCGGTTAAAGTTTTTGCTCCGTTTGGACATTTTGAAAGTTATCTTGAAAAAGGAATTCCGGTTGATGCGCCTTTTGCTTTGAAAGTTAGTGATTTGGAGGCAGAGGATTGGTCTTTGATATTTAATCTTTCTTTTGTTAATCCTATTGCTGTTTTAATTGAAAGAGTTATTTTTACACTTAAAGAAAAAGGAGATTTTTATATTGAAGAGATTGTTGAAATGATTAGAGAAGATGAAGATTCTAATGATTCTGAGAAGCATGCGGCTTTGGGATTGTTTCAGGGAGCAGATAGTTGGGGGGTTTTTTCCCGTAGAGGAATTGAAGAAACTAAGATTGAAGATTTGCTTAATCCAGGGGTTACAAGTGTTGTTGATTTAAGTGTTTATAATGCTGTAGGGGTTTTTAATGTTCGTGCATTAGTTATTGGACTTCTTTCTAGGAAAATTTTTAATGAAAGAATGAAAGCAAGAAAAATTGAAGAGGTTGAGGCAGTTAGGCATGGCGTTGATTATTTGAGTTATAGGAAAAAAAGAGATGTTCCTTTGACTTGGATTTTTATTGACGAGGCGCACGAGTTTTTGCCAAAGGAAGGGAAGACGAGTGCTACTGATGCTTTGGTTCAACTTTTAAGAGAAGGAAGGCAGCCTGGAATTTCTTTGGTTTTAGCGACGCAACAGCCAGGGCAGATACATAGAGATGTTATGACTCAAAGCGATGTTGTAATTTCTCATAGATTAACAGCTATGCCAGATATTAATGCTTTGAATGAAATTATGCAGACATATCTTGTTTCAAGTATTAAACAGCAAATTGATGATTTACCTGATTTGAAAGGAAGCGCCATAATCCTCGATGATAATTCTGAAAGAATTTATCCGATGAGAATGAGGCCGAGGTTTACATGGCATGGCGGAGAAGCTCCGACGGCAGTTAAGGTTGAGAAGAGGATTTGATTATTTTGAATTTTGGATAGAATGTTCAATGATAAAGCTCAACGTCCCCACCTAGCCTCCCTTAGTTAAATGTTAGGAAAACTCGATGTTAATGTAGAAGGGAATTTAATTTAATGTTAGTCAAGGAAAATTTGATGTTGGCGTTAGTTGGTTTGAAGTTAGAGCTTAAACGCCCGCCCATTCGTTTCCTTCCTTGCGTTAAAGTTGCCCGCCCCTGTAACTGTTGAGGATATTTGACGTGAGTGTTATTTGAAATTTTTATCCGAGTGTGTAGAGGAAGCCGTCTCTTGAGCCGATGTAAATTTTATCTTTCCAAACAACTGGCGATGATTCAAAAGAATTTCCAGGCATTGTGTGAGCAATTTTTTCCAAAGAAAGTTTTATTGGTTTTCCATATTTATCTTTTGCAGTTGTTTCACTTTCCGCGGACTCTTCAAAATTTAATTTAAATAAGTAAACTCCATTATATGTTGGGACTACTAATTTATTTTCGTCTGTAAAAATTGGTGTTGCAATTGAAGGTGCTAATTTTTCTTTAGCAAGAATTTTTGGTTTGAAATAATCGTTTTTTAGGTTTGGGCCTTTGACAATTTCATTAGATATTTCATTTTGAGAGCCAATGTATAGATAACCATCAATTGCAGTTGTTGCGAAAATTTTTGGAGCTTTTTGTTCATTGTAATAATCATTTAGAGTAACTGAACCAATTATTCCTCCTTTCCAAGAAGCAAAGTTTTTATTTTCTGTTGGTAAAAACCACTCTACTGATTCTTCAGTATTTTTTTTAGGGTTTAATTTTAAAATTCCTCCATTTCCTTGAATGTATTGTTTTTCTATCGGGCAAAATAGCTTTCCGTCTTCTGAAATTGGCATTGTGCCGTCAATGTCTGAGCCAACTTCAAAATCCCAAAAAATTTCTTTATTGTTTATGTTTATTCCATAAATATGTCCTGAGCCGCAGGCAATGAATATGTTATCTTTAAATCTTGCGGGTGAACTTTCAGCAACTAAATTTCCTCCATGTTTTTTAGAATCGTTTTCTTCATAGAGCTGTATTTTTTTTAGAGGAACATCAAGGTTTTGCGTTATTTTTTCTTTTTCTAAAAAATATCCAATTGCGTTTTCACCTGCGTTAAATATTTCATCTTCTAAAATTAACGGACTGCTGTCATTATCTCTGCTATAGCTTCTTGTTCTTTCAAGATTCATCCTCCAAATTTCATCTCCTGTTCTGAAGGATATTGCTCTAAAACTTGGGACAATTTCTGAAGAAAGGTTTTTGTTTAATCCTGCTCTGCTTCCTTGTAAGATAATTATTTTATTTTTTTCATCTGCTTTTTCATCTATGTAAATTGTTGAAGAGCCTTTTATTACATCGTCAAATAAATATCTCCAGATAACTTCTCCAGAATCTAAATCTATTTTTCTTAGAGAATGGTCATATGCACCAATTGTTAAATATTCTTTTCCATTATCTTCTGTTACCATTGGTTGCCCTGTCCACCCTGTTCCTGACCAAGTTCTGTATTCTCCAGATAACCTTGTTTTTCCAGAACCTAGGTTTATTTTTCTTTCAATACCTAAATTTTTTGGAGAACCTCGCCCATAAAATTTTCTTTTTTCATCTCCTAAAAATGTTGGGATATGAAGTTTGATATTTTCAGTTTCTTGTTGATTGATTTCTTGGTATTTTTCTTTATTTTCTAAATAGTTTAAGTCTTGGAAATTTATAATTGATGCTAAAGAAATTTTATTGAATTGCCTTCGTGATATTTTCATAGAAAAAGTTTTAAAAAATGATTTATTAACTTTGTGGTTGTTATCTTGAAAGTTCTTCCATGTAATCTGCGACTGCATGAGGCCATTCAGAGCATCCTGGACAGTATTTTGAGCCGACTTTTGTTATTGTGTCTTTTCCATGTTGGAAGTATTTTTCTTGAATTAAATTTGCAAGAAAATGAACTGATTCTCCTACATCTTCAAAGTTCATATAATTTCCTGCACCGCCTAATCCTCCGACATTATTGCTTCTTTTTACTAAACTGCTTTTTCCTTTTCCTGTTTCGTAAAGCATAACTCCTCCAATAAAATAAGGGTCAATTTGTTCTTTTATTCCTTCTCTCCAAATTTCATCTGAGCTTCCTTCTAAAACAGTTCCCCTTACTATATTTTCATAATTTTTTGCAAAAACAAATTTTTCTATTGAATTATATTCTTGAACAGGACTAATTTTAAATTCATTGGGATTTATTTTTCTGTTTGAAATATTTGATTTTTGAACTATTGGTGTTTGCACTATATCTTTCCTTAGTTTTGTATATTCATCGTTTGTAAAAGGATTTGACATGAGTCCCAACATTCCTATTAAAACAAGTCCTCCGAATAGTTTTCTTTTCATTATGTAATTGATTTTGTTTTTTTCAGTTAACTGTAATTTATTGAATTGTAATTTCTAGAGATAGTGATATTAACAATAGTTAATTCTTAATAAACCTTTCCCTTATTTTTTGAAAAATTGACATAATTAGGCGATTTTTGGAGTAAATGTCTGGTTTTCGTTGGGAAGAATGTAGTTTTCTTTGTAGTTGATATTTTTATTTCCGTTTTTGGAAACTGAAAAATTAATAAGAGGGCTTAGGCTGATTTGCTGTTTGCTTTTTCTTCCTCCGAAAATTAAGTTTCCAATTCCGTGAAATGTTAATGTTGTGTTGTAATTTTTTATTGATTGTGCTGCATGAGAGTGGTGTCCGATGATTAAATCTGTTCCTGATTCTGAAAGTATTTTGCTTATTTCTATTTGCCTTGAATTTAAATTTCTTCCACTTATTGGGCCAGAATGGAGCATTATGCAAACAAAATCTGAATTGTCTTTGACATATTTTATATTTTCTGAAATTAATTCTAAGTTTTTGCTTTGAGAATAATTTGAAGTTTCAGGAATTGATGCAACACCAAATCTGTTATTTGTTGCCACCATGTTAGCTGGTTCTACAATATCTGTTATTCCAAAAAATGCAAATTTTATTTTATTTATTTGAAGATAGTTCGGTTGATAAGCTTCTTCTTTTCCAGCGCCTATATATGAAATGTTTTTTTCAGTTAATTTTTCAATTGTTGTAACAAGTCCTTCTTCTCCAAAATCAAATGCATGGTTATTTGCTAAAGAAACCAAATCAAATCTTGATGATTTTAATATTTCGGCAGTTTTTTCATGCTGTCTTAATGGGAATTGTTTTGGATAAATTTTTTTTATTATTTCGCTTGAAGAATATCTTTTTGTTATTGGACCTTCTAGATTGCATATTCTTAAATCAGCTTCCTGCATTATGCTTGATAAATTTTTAAGATAGTATTCTGGAACTTTTGAAATATCTTCTTGAACATCTATGAATTCATTTATTTTATTCATTATGCCATATCCTTTGCTGTAATATCCTCCGAATAAAGTATCTCCGCCGAAAAATATTTTTGCTTGTTTTTCTGATTTTTCTTCAAAAGAATTTATAGGATAATCTAGTAGACTTGCAGATGAGCTTTTTAGGAATTCTCTTCGTGAAAGTTTCATAGTGGAAGTTTAGGTTAATTGTTTAAAAGAATGATTATTTTTGATTATATACTTTAGTTGTGCGTTGTTTTTTTAAAGGAATTTTATTTTCTTGTGATATGGGAAAAGAAGATGCAAGCTTGAGTAGGAGAAGTTTTTTAGGAAGTGCTCTTGCTTTGCCATTTGTTTATTCTGCTAATTCTGCTGAAAATTATGAGCCGCAAAGAGGGCAAGCTTGGAGACATATTCGTGAATGGAATAAAAATGAATTTGATAAATATTCTTCCTGGGTTGAAAATGTTTATGATGTTAAAAGAAATGGAAGCACTAGACAGAAGACCGCTAAGATTGATAGAATTTTTTTAGATGATGAAATGAATTTGCTTAATGATTCTAATTTTTTGGGAGGGGGAAATCCACAGGCATCTTCTAGAGAAATTTCTATTTTCAATAGTGGAAATCATTGTGGCAGTTTTCCTAAGTTGGTGTTTTTATACTATAATTACCGTCGAGGGTTGCCTGCAAATATTACTAAGATAGAATCTGGAAGGGGAGGAGATATAAGGTATTCGTCGGGGAACCATCCTGTTAAAATTGTTAAAAGTGCTCCGTTTAATGGAAATTTTGGAGATTTTTTGTTAGAAGGAATGAGTGGAATTTCTGGAGGATATAATTTTGTTTCGGGTAATTTTAGGACAGGCCCTTTTTTAGAAAATACAGATTCTGTTCCAATTGAAATTTCTAAACAATTTGTCAAACCTGGAAATTTAGTTTATAATGCAAATGGGCATTGTCTTTTAGTTGGCAAAATTGATGATTCTGGCGAGGTTCATTTTCTTGATGCACATCCAGATAGAACAATAACTTTTAATCAGACACTTTCAGCTATACCGAGTGTTAATTCTTCTAAACAAGAAAGATTTTATGATGGGTTTAAAGCAATGAGGCTTGCTAAATTAAAAAATGGAGAGAGTGTTTATTTTTCTAATGGGGAAATGGAGGAATTTGGTTTTTCAATTAGTCAGTATAATGCGATGAGAGAAATACATAATGGTGGTTTGAATGTTGAAGGACAAAATGTTTCAAGTTTTCCGTCGTATGTTAGAAAAAAATTGCAGAGCACAAGAGAAGCTCCGATAGAATTTTTAGCAAAATCAGTTAATGAACTTGGAGAGATGTATAGAGAGAGAGCTAGTTTTGTTGCTGAGGGCTGGAATAATGTTTTGGCAAATGGAGCAATAACTTTTCCAAACGATTCTGCGAGTGAAAACATTTATCAGGCGAACGGAAGGTGGGAGTCATGGAGTTCGCCTTCTAGTGATGTAGATAGGAAAAATAAATATAATTATGTTGGGGAAAGACTTGAGGAAATGGTTGAGAGTTTTCCTAATGGTTTTTTTGATTATTCTGGTTTTTCAGGTAAGGAAGAAGTTGCTAAAAAATTATTGACTGAAAAAGAAAAATTATTTGGTGGAGAAATTATTTCTTATGTTAGTTCTTCTGGGAAAAAATTTGATTTAAGTTTAGTTGATGTTGAGCAAAGACTTTTTGATTTATCTTTTGATCCTAATCATGCTCCGGAGTTAAGGTGGGGTGCGCCTGAGGGTTCTGAAGAAAGGGAAAATATGAAACTTATTTCAACACCTTTGAATAGTGGAGGAAGTGTTGATGCCTTAAGAATTTATGAACTTGAAAAAGGTTTGAGGTATTATGAACATCGGCAAAATACTCCTTCTTCTCTTAACCCTAATGATAATCCGACTTCACCACCTTTTGTTTTGATTGATGAAAGGCTGAAGAAGTTTGTTAAGTGATTTTTTTGAAATTAAAAATTATCACTTAGTAAAATAAAATGTGAGAAATTTAAATAGTTATTCTTGATGTGAATTTCTCCACGAAGTAAGGAATTAGATTATTTGTGGTGATGCCTTTTTCGTGACATAAAACTACATATCCTTCTTTTGTCTGCTTGCAATTATTCATAATGCTGTTTAAAGATTTTGGGGCTTTTTTTGAATAATATCTCCAATCTTCTGTGTCTACATCCCAATCTGTCCAGCTTCTTTCCCAAGAGCCTGCAGGTTTATATCCAATTTCTTTCAGGAAGCTCACTGCTGAACTTGTTAAATTTCCATAGGGGAATCTGAAGAATTTGTCTTTTCTTTCAACGCCTGCTTCTTTGTATGCTTGATTTATTATTTCATCTGTTTTTAGGATTTGGCTTTTAGCTGTTGAGAAAGAAATTTCTTTAAAATTTGGGTGAGTGAAAGAATGGTTACCTATAATATGTCCTTTTTTTATTGTTTCTTTTAATTGTTCAAATCCTTTGTTGTCAACATAACTTCCACAGATGTAAAAAATTACTTGGTTATTTTCCCCTAATTTTTCGATTATTTCTGGTTGATAATGTGTTGGTCCATCGTCAATTGTTAATTTTATTTTTGGTTTAGATGGAAGAGGTTTAAGAGTTTGTCTTAGTTCATCCATCATTTGTTCTTCGTAGTTCTTTTGGATTTGAGAGTTTTGTTCTATTTCGCCAGGATTTTTTAGTATTTCATCTAAATTTTCATATAATTCTTTTGGGCTTAAAACTAGCGCTGTTGCCAATTTACCAAAATTTCTTCGTGATATTTTCATAAAAAAGCAATTTTATCTGAGTTTAAGAAGTTTTTTATTCTATTAAATATAGTTTAACATCATTTGCTTTTTTCTTAATTTTCATATTTGGAAATTCCCATTTGTTTGAGATTATTTTTGTTCCTTTTTTACATTCGGTTTTTATCTTTTTTTCAAGTTTTTCCATTATGAAATCCATCTGAAATAAAGTTATTATGTCAAATTTATTGAAATTTTTTTTCCAGAAATTTGCAAGATGAAAATGTGCATTTTTTAGTCCGAGTTTTTTCGCTTTATATTTTGAATAAAGCACAAGCCAAGGGTTTATTTCATAGCCGTGTGCTTCACAACCTTTTGAGGCGAGGGCAAAAACTAATTTTCCATTTCCAGAACCTAAGTCGAGAGATTTTTTGTTTTTGCAATTTTCAGCTAATTGAATTATTGTTTCTGTTCTTTTGTCTGAGCTTGGTTCAAATGGGGCTCCGAATATTAAGGGTATGAAAAAAAGCAATGAAATGCTGGTTGCAATAAAAATGATTGCAAGGGTTAGTTCAATTAACATTGAGTTATGAATTAATTGTAGCTTAAAAATGTTTCATAAAATTTTTTGAATAAATAAAAAATAAATAAAGTTGAAGCCAAAATTAGTAAATAAAAAATAAAAAAGAAGACTTCGTCTAATTAGATTTATTCCTCTTCACTATCTTCATCATCTTCGAAGTCATCATCTTCGAAGTCATCATCCATTTCTTCAAATTCTGCCATTGATATTTCCTCCTTTGATTTTTCTATGGGTTTTGTGAGGTTTTTAAATCTTTTTTCTTGGCATTATAACTATAGAATTACGACTTTTTGAGAGATTGGTTTTTTGTTCTTGGCAAGGTTTATAAATTTTAAAATTATTAATCTATTATGAAAAAAGAAAAGATGAATTGCGCTGTTAATTGCGGTTCAGGTGGGGCGATTTATGGTTTAGGTTTTATTGGAGCTGTTATTTATTATGTTTCAACAGCAACTGGCTTTTGGATGGGTGTTTTAGGAATTTTGAAAGCGATTGTCTGGCCTGCTTTTTTAGTTTTTGAAATTATGAAATTTTTAGGGCTTTGATTTTATAATTAAGAGATTATTTTTTATCTATGCAAAATTTATCTGGGCCATTTAGAAAAATTACAAATGTTGCAATAGCAAGTCCAAAATCTCTTATTCCTAAAGGGCTTATCCCAATTGAAAGTGCAATGAAAAATAAATGGATTGAAAGTATTAGTGCTGAAAATCTTGTGTAAATTCCGATTAGTAAAAATGTGCCCAAAGTTAATTCCATTATTCCGTTTAATATTATTAGGTTATTTGCTGTAATTATTGTATTTGTTATAAAATTTGGTATGAAACTTACCCAAGCATCTGGGTTAGAGATTTGTTGAAATCCAAAATAAAGAAATACTATTGATAAAGAAATCCTTAAGAGAGGGTTTGCAAATTTTTTTAAGTTGTTAATTTTGGGTTTTTCCGACGACATCAAAATCTCCTATGAATACTCCAACATTCATTAGCATACTTACTTTAGAAGTTCCATGTTTTTTTGTGAATGCTTGTTGAAAGGCATCTGATGAACCACAGAAGGGCAGTATTTTTTCAGGTGTTCCTGGATGTCTTGGAAGGAATGAAGTTATATCATAAACTTTTTTATCATAAGCAATCTAGCAATCTTCCATTGAGTTATGATTTGCTAATTCCTCAAGAGAAATTAAATTTGTTTTTGAGTTTTGCTGGTTAGAGTCTGCGTTGTTTATATTATTTAGTATTTCATCTTGTGAAAAGCTATTTTGATTTGTCCTAATTAAAAAAACTGTTCCTAAAATTAAAGCAAAGATTAAAAGTGCTAAAATTAATTTTTTATTCATAGTTAATCTTAAGATTTTTCTTTTATAAATATTGTGAAAGTTAATCAATTTTAGATTTTTAATACGAATTTAGAAATAAAAAATATAATAAAATAATTAAAATTAAACCAATTAGAATCTTTTTGGTTTTTTCTTAGCGTAGCATTCTTTACAGAAAATTGGTTTTCCTGCAGTAGGTTTGAAAGGCACTTCGCAGTCTTTCTTACATTCAGAGCAAACAGCTTTATGCATTTCTCTTGGTCCATCATTAAATCCCATTTTTATCCTCCATATATTTAATAACAATTTTGAAAACCCATTTTTGATAAGATTTCTTCCTTGCGTAGGTAAAAAAGATGCTTTGAGTTTATAAGATTTGCTGTAATTTAGGAGATTTTGAAGGATTTTTGAGTGAAAATAGGATGCCCCCACCGGGATTCGAACCCGGGTCGCCGGCTTTCTTTCTGTTTTTCTTACAAGACAATTTTAATTGTCCTCCTTTAGGAGATGTAGTAAGAAGAACCTTAGGTTCTTTTTACAGTCGAAAGGCCGGCATCATTGTCCCCTAGACCATGGAGGCATGAAATCTAAAAGTGATAAAAAAATTAGATTTAAAAACTTATGCTAAATGGAGAATAAAAATTAAATTTTAATTTGTTTAGCATATTGTCCTATAAATGGAACTTCTTTTTTTTCACCTGAAAGGGCAAAGATAAAACTGATTACCCAAAAAATAATTCCGATGACATTAACAACGGTTGCAATAACTATTCCAATAATTGGAACTATCATTATAAGATAACCTACAATAAAAACTAAAAAAATTACTAAACTTTGTTTTCCATAAAACATTGTATATTCTTCATCTTTCCAAATGAGCAAGGCGATTAAAAAACCAATTATACTTAGAAAAGTCACTATGAATGCATGAGTTTTTAATTCGTTATTCCCGTCAATAATTCTTACGGGTTTTTTCTTAACACTCTTTTTTACCATAATAGTTTAAAGAAAAAGTAATTTAAAAATTTATGGTAATTTCAAATCCGACAATAAAATAAAATAAAATAAAATAAAATGAGCCCGCCCGGATTACTCTAACATATGTTTATGTTTGAGTTCAAAGAATCTTTGATTCTGCAGATGTTCAAATCCGACAATAAAATAAAATAAAATAAAATGAGCCCGCCCGGATTTGAACCGGGGACCTCTGGCTCTCTTAGACTAAACCAGATTTTAACATTCTCTGGTTATCTTTGATGAGTTAAACTCAACACTTGCTGGCTCTCTTAGACTTATCTAGGAGGGCAGTGCTTCTAGCGAAGCACAGTCATATAAGACCAGCGCTCTAACCTGGCTGAGCTACGGGCTCATTATTTAACTTACTTAATTCCCCTAACTTTCTGAATTGAGAAGTTAAATAATGAAATCAATAGATTTGAAGTGTATTTAAAAATTTCTAAATGAAATTTTTTGGAAAATTAAATAATTTAAACTTATTTTTTAATAGCCTGTTAATAGTACGCACAATTCATGTATACTGAATATGGGATACTTTTTTAAACCTTAAAATCAAAAACATTTTATGGAAGAAGAAAAAACAAACGAACAAACATCAGAAGAAGAGGAAGAGACTAAGGAAGAGTCTCAAGACGAAAATTCTGAAGAAGAAAGTTCTGATGAATCTGAAGATTCAAACGATTCAGAAGAAGATGACAGCTCGAAAGACTCTGAAGAAGAATCAAAAGAATAATCTTTGAAAAAACTATTTCTTTATTTTTTAATTTTTTAAGGCAAGAATAACCTCATTATTGTTTTCATCAATTTCCTTAATTAAGTTATTTTCATCTATAATAAATTTTAGTTGTTCTGATGAGCTTAATAATTTTACATTTTTTCCAGAGATAAATATTCCTTTGCCAGGTTCTAATTTATCAATATTATAATCTACTACTTCTTTTTCCCCAGAATAAATTTTTAACGAAGTTGGAGAGGATGTTTGAAGGCCTGCATTAACAATGCTTGTTTTAAAATTTAAGAATAATCCTTTTTTCTCTGCCTCAATTTCTTCTAGTGTTAAATCAGGAAGAGCTGGAATGCTATAAAGTAAATTTATTTTTTCTATAATTTCTGGAGTTATTTGTTGATTGCAATTTGCTATAGGATACATTATTGAGTTTTTATAAGATGAATGTTTGAATCCAATTGCGTGAAGTATTTCGTGAATTGTAACTATTGGTTTATTACAAGAGTCATCATCATAAACTAAAATTGTGCTGTTTTTAATTATGTTAAAGTTTGTTGCATTAACTATGTATGTTGGTCCGCCTTCACCTGCAACAAAATGCGTTTTGTCAATTTTTGGAATGTTTTCATCACATGAAACTAATATTTCTTCTTTACCTGAAATTTCATAAAAACTAAGTATTGTGTTTTCAGTTAAAATTTCAAAAGCTATTTTTGCATCATTTGATTTTTTTTCACCGCAAGAACTATCTATGTTGTAACTAATTTGTTTTTCTGAAAATCTTAGGTTCTCATAAAACATTATCCCTTCAGGGTAATTTTCTTCTCCTGAAATATTTCCGACAATTGGTTTGTTTCCTTTGTTGAGGACAATGAAAGGTGTGCTTTCTCCAAAAAAAGAGGCATATAGTAAAAATCCTAGTGCGACTGCAGAAATTATCAGCAGACTTATTAAAATAAGATTAATTATTTTTAGGAACATGGATTATCGAGGTAAATGTCTTTTTAAAATATTTCCTTGTCTGAAAAAATTACCTTAAAACCAACAACAAGATTTAAAAATCAATTTATTGTTAAAACTTTATCTTGTTTAAGATGCCTCGGTAGTTTAGTGGCTAGAACACAAGCCTGTCGCGCTTGAGATCCGGGTTCGATTCCCGGTCGGGGCGTTTTTATTCTAAACATGCCTTTACAAAACCATCGAATAATGGAGCCGGTTTTGTTAACGAGCTTTTGAATTCTGGATGAGATTGTGTTGCAATAAAGAACTTATGATTTGGAAGTTCAATGAACTCTACTAATTTTTCGCTAGGGCTCATTCCACTAAAAACCATTCCGTTTTGGCTTAAAATTTCATGGTATGCAGGATTAACTTCATATCTGTGCCTATGGCGTTCGAAAATTTCTTTTTCATTATTGTATAACTTTATTGTTTTTGTGTCGTCTTTTAGAATTGCTTTGTAAGCTCCTAACCTCATTGTTCCCCCTTTGTCAGAAATTAATTTTTGTTCAGGTAAGATGTCTATTACAGGATTTTGGGTTTCAGGATTTATTTCTGTTGAATGGGCGTCTTTTATGTTGCAGACATTTTTTGAGAATTCAATTATTGCAAGTTGTAAACCATAACATAAACCTAGGAAAGGAGTGTTATTTTCCCTGCAATATTGTATTGCTTTTATTTTTCCTTCCACTCCGCTTGAACCAAAACCTCCTGGAATTATTACTCCGTCGAATTTTTTTAATATCTCCTTATTATCTGAGTTTTCTGATTCAAGAGATTTTGCATCTAACCATTGAATTCTTGTTTTTACATTGTGTTTTGCTGAAGCGTGTTTTAGGGATTCATTTATGGAGGTGTAGGAGTCTGCTATTTGGTAATCTCCTAAGTCGAGGTATTTTCCTATGATTGCGATGTTTATTTCTTTTGAAGGGTTTATTAAATTATTCACTGCGTTTTCCCATTGAGTCCAGTCAGGTGTTTTTCTTTTTTCTAAGTTTAGTGATTTTAAAATTTTCTCGCCAAGGTTTTCTTTTTCCAAATCCAAAGGAATAATGTAAATTGTATTTGGTTTTTCTTTCCCAATAACATCTGGTGTTGAGATTACATTTTCAGAATCTATGTTTGCATAAGTTTCTATTTTCCTTTTCCTCACATCATCTAATGCCTGTTTGCCTCGGCATAAAATAAAATTGGGATTTATTCCATTTTCTGCTAAAAGTTTTATTGAGAGTTGTGTTGGTTTTGTTTTCATTTCTTCAATATGGCTAGGGATTGGGAGGTAACTAACTAAGGTGTAGATTATATTTTCTTTTCCTATTTCTTTTTCAAGAGATTTCATTGCAAATAAAAAAGGTATATTTTCGTAGTCACCAACAGTTCCGCCTATTTCCACCATGGCAATGTCAAATCCTTTCCCTGCTTCTTTAACTCTTGATTTTATTTCGTTTGGGATATGTGGTATGAATTGAACTGTTTCTCCTAAGAAATCTCCTCTTCGTTCTTTTTCTATTAAAGTTTTATAGATTTGTCCAGTTGTTATGCTGTTCTTTTTTGGAATTGGTTCGCCTAAGAATCTTTCATAATTTCCCAAGTCCATATCTGTTTCTCCCCCGTCATCTGTAACCCAAACTTCTCCATGTTCTGTTGGCCTTAAAGTTCCAGCATCACAATTTATGTATGGGTCTATTTTTATTGCAGTTACGGAAAATCCATATTCCTTTAATATTCGTCCTATTGATGCACTTGCTACACCTTTTCCAACACCAGAAATTACCCCTCCTACAACAACTATGTATTTAGTAGACACTTCTTTTTAACCCCCCTTTTAATCTTGAAATTAACTAGATTTATTTTAAATAGATTGTTGGTTTGAAATGCTATGTTTGTCTTTTTTCGTTAACTAGAAAATTTTATATAATCTTTTTGATTTTGTATTTTATGAGTTCTGTTGAAAGTATGCTTAGTGACCATGAAAATATTGAGAGAGAGTTAGTGGAACTTGAAAGTATTTTGGATGAAGATAATCTTGATGAAGATGTAAATGTTTCTAATTTTGTTCATGTTTTCAAAAAAATATCAGCAATGTTAGATTCTCATGAAGAAAGGGAAAATATTTTTCTTAGTAAGATTTCCAATGAAAAAAATAAAGAGATTCTTGAAAAGTTAGAAGAGAACCATCAGACTCTTGGTTTGGAAATAAAAGGTTATAGGCTAGCAATTAAAGAAAGCATTGATTTGCAAGATGAATTGGAGTTGAAAGCTTCATTGATGACTGATGTTAAATTCTTCGTCGATAAAATTAGAAAACATTTTATTTTTGAAGAAAAAATCCTTAAAGAGTTGAAAAACTCGGTTTAATTGTTTAAATTTATTTTTCAAACAAGAAAATAAAAATTTATAAATGCTTTTTTATTATAATTGCTATGAAAAAAGAGTGTTGGGTATTTTTATCTGTATTTTTTTTAGTTTTAATTTCTGGTAGTTTTGTAAGTGCTATTGGAACAAATATTACTCTTTACACATTGTCTGGACATGATGTTAGTTTAACAGTTCTTGAACCTGGTGACCAGTATTATTCTTTGAAGACATTTGCAGGGAGGACTGGATTTGAAGGGATTTTTTCTGCTTTTTATTCTGGAAATGAGAGTGAAATTGGGGTTGCTGTTTTATTAAAGAGAGATGGGAAAAAAGTAGGATATGAAAGGTTGGATAATCAATATACTGGCGGAGATGTTGTTTTATATTACATGGTTAATGAGTCTGATGCAGAGAAAAATAAAGATTCTGCCACAATAAATGATGTTGGTAGTGATGAAAATGTTGTAGGGGATTTATCAAATGAGACTGGGGTGGAAGAGGAAATTGTTGCTGATGAAAATGTTAGCGAAGTGATTTTGAAAGAAGATAATAGTAGTATTGAAAGTACAGCTGAAACAGGAGATAAAACTTTAACTGGATTTTCAATTTCAAAAGCAGGCAATTTAATTTTTGCGAATAATGCTTATATTTTTGTTTCTGTTTTTATCTTAGTTGTTTTGATTCTTTCTTTTGTTCTTTATAGAATGAAAAGAACTCCGAAGCAAGTGAATAATAGTGAGCCACCAATTATTTTATATGATAAAGAAATTGAAGATGCTGAGAGAAAAATAAGAGAGGCACAGAGGGAGATTGCTAAAGTTAAGAGTCAGAGAGCTTATATTGAGAAAGATAAAAAAGATGCTGAAGAAACTAAGAAAGTTGCTGAAGCTAAGAAAAAATTTGAAGATGCTAAGAAAGAACTTGAAAAACTTGAAGGTAAAATTAACTTAGGAAATCAAGATAATAATTTTAACAAAAATTCTGATAATAAACTTCAATAAAATTTAGCTTTTTATTTTAAAATTTCCAAGGATAAAATTATTATTCCAATTGCGAAACAATATATTGAGAATATCCAGAATTTGTCTTTTTTGATTATATATGTTAAGAGATAAAGGAATGCAAGGCTTAGTGTGAAACATATTAGGAATGCAATAACTAAAGTGTTTGAATAATATGCTTCGCCTAATTCAAGGATAAAAGCCCCTATTGCTAAAGGTATGAAAAGTAAGAAAGAAAATTTTGCAGCTTTTTCTCTATTCATTCCTGAAAATAAACTTGCTGAAATTGTCATGCCACTTCGCGAAATTCCTGGAAAGAGTGCAAGTGCTTGAAAAAGTCCGATGAAGAAAGATTTTTTATAATTCAATTTTGAATTATGTTTTGCAAAGCGTGTTGATAGGATAATAGTTCCTGTTAATAGGAAACTTATTCCTATTGTGGTTGGAGAATTTAAGGAGGATTCTATTATGTCTTTTAAGAAAAATCCGACGAGAGTTGCAGGAATTGTTGCAATAATTAAAAATGCCCATAATTTGAAAGTTTCTTTTTTGAAAGTTAATAAGTATAATATTTCTTTTCTCGTGTAGATTAAAACAGCAAATAATGAAGCAATATGGAGAGTTGTTATTAAAAAAAGATTTGGTTTGTCAAGCAGATTTCCTAAAAGTGCTATATGTCCTGAGCTAGATATTGGGAGGAATTCTGTGGCAGCCTGAATAATTGCATAAATTATTTCGTTTGACATGGTTATTTTTAATTTTAAAATTTATGAGATACTTTATCTTTTTACTGTATCAAGTAACCATAAAAATTTTTCAAGGCCTTCCTCCTCCCACATTTTTTTTATGTTTTCTAGACCTGATGTAAATTTTCTAACATAGGTATAAAAAAGATTATGGTGTCTATTTGGATCTGTTTTTAAATATCTGATTTCGCCGATATCATCTATTTGTCTAATATTTATGTTTAACCAATTTACCATTCCAATTTGTACTGTTGGACCATATATTTTTATGGAATAACTTGGACTTTCTTCATGATCTTGATATTTTTGTAAATAATAGTAAGTTTTTTCCCTCTCCTCTCCTCTTTCAACCCTCTCCAATTCATAAAAGGGATTAGAATGTTGCCAGGATATAAAATCATCTTTTCTTGTATTTTCCAAGGCAAATAATACTTGATCAGTTCTTGAGACTAATTCTTTTTTAAGGGCAATGGATAGCTTTTGTTCATAAGAAAGGTGCCTATAACTTTCTTTATGATTATTTACCATGATTTTTTAATAGCAGTAAGCTTTAAAAATGCTTTCAGAGTAGAAGAATTATGTCCTTTAAAATAAATATATCTGAGAAAGGAAAAACCTATAAGTTAGAGACAGATTCAGAATTTTTGATTGGAAAGAAGATTGGAGAAAGTTTTGATGGTGGAGAATTAAATGCTGATTTAGATGGTTTTGAAATTAAAATTAGTGGAACAAGTGATAAAGCTGGTTTTGCTGGTAAGCCTGATGAAGAGGGGCCACAGTTAAGAAAAGTTTTACTAACTAAGGGAAGATTTATGAAAAAAACTGCTCATAAAGGGTTAAGAAGAAAAAAGAATTTAAGAGGTAACGAGATTTCTTCTGCAACTGTTCAGGTTAATTGCATTGTTGTAAAAGGTTCAAAGCCATTAAGTGAAGTTTTCAAAAAAGAAGAGAAAGTTGAAGAAGCTCCTGTTGCTGCTTAATAACTTTTTAGTAATTTTTTATTGAGTTTTTTAGAAATTTTAATTTAATATAATTAACTTGTTCTTATTAAAAAACTTATTAAGGTTAAGATAATAAAGACAATTAAGGAAATTATAGACGATTTTTTTAGGAATTTTTTTGTATTTGTTTTCTTTTTTTCTGTTAGTGAGTAAATGTAGTTTGCTGAAAATCCGATGATTATTGAAAGAGCAATTATTAAAATGTATGATTTATAATCTAATCCGAGAAAGGAAAAACAGCTTAATGATTTGGTTTGACTTAGAGGACATTGGAAGTTTATGATTTTCATTATTTATTGAAGAATGGTTTGTATAAAAATGTTTTTGTGGATGTTTTTTGAGATTATCACAAAAAAATTTAAAGACTTCTAATTTATAAATTATTTATTTTTATCATTATTTTTTTTCGATTAAATAAATGTTTAAAAATTGGACTTTTTAGTAACTATATGGGTAATAATATTAAACATTCAGAACCTGTAATTGTGACATTGGAGCATTATTTAAAAGAAGAAAATTTTTTATATGCGACAAAAAGAGGACCTTGTTTAGAAGTTTTTGAAGAAGGTGAGCCTATTGTAGATGTAGTAAAAAAAGGATGGTTTAAAACTATAAAAGAAAGTAAATCCTCTCTTTATCAAATTGCTTCTTACCATGATCATCATCCGAATGCTCCTCCAGAGAGTCATATTTTGTTTATTTTTGGTAGGGCATACTTGCCAAAATTTAAAGAAATAGCAGATAAAATTATGAATGATAATCCTCTGGCAGTAACATTAAAATTGAATTTATGTTCTGAAGAAAAGAGATTAGTAAGGGGTACTAGGCCTTTGTAACTCTGAAAAATAAATTTTTATTAAACCATCAATCTTAAAAACTGTTTATTCCTGATTTTTCTATGGTAAAAGGAAATATTGATATTTCAAAACTTCCTGTTTTGAATGTTGGGATGGTTGGACATATAGACCATGGGAAGACAACGCTTTTGGAAGCTCTTAGCGGGAAGTTTGCGGATCAGCATTCTGAAGAACTTAAGAGGGGAATTACTATTAAGCTTGGTTATGCCGATGTTGTTTTAAGAAAAGGAAAAGAGGGATTTGGAATTGAAGAAGGAGAGCCGGTTAAATATATTACTTTTGTCGACGTGCCCGGGCATGAGATGTTGATGGCGACGATGCTTTCAGGAGCTGCTATGATTGATGTTGCTATTTTGCTTGTTGCAGCTAATGAAGGAATTAAACCTCAAACAAAAGAACATTTGATTGCATTGCAGGCTAAAGGAATTAAGAATATAATTATTGCACAGAATAAAATTGACCTTGTTTCAAAAGAAGATGCAATTAAAAATTATAAAGAAATTAAAAATTTTGTTAAGGGAACTGTTGCTGAGAATGCGTTGATTATTCCTGTTAGTGCTCAGAAAACAATTAATATTGGAAAAATTTATGAGGCTTTGGCAAATATTGAAATTTCTGGAAGGAATGGAAATGCAGAACCTATGTTTATTGTCGCAAGAAGTTTTGATATAAATAAACCTGGTGTTTCTGTAAATGATCTTCATGGAGGAGTTCTTGGAGGTTCTTTGAAAAAAGGAAAATTAAAAGTAGGAGATGAGATTGAGATAAAGCCAGGTTTGACAATTAAAAATAAAGATTTTATTAAGTATGAAACTTTGAAAACTAAAATAACTTCTATTTATCGAGGAAGTTATTCAATTGATGAAGCACTTCCTGGAGGTAGTTTGGCGATTGAAACAGAATTAGACATGGCTTTAACAAAAGCAGACAGGCTTTCAGGATGTATTGTTGGTGAGGTTGGAAAAGTTCCAGAGATTACAAATTCTATTAAAATTAAAGCGACACATTTTAAAGAAGTTCTTGGACTTAAAGGACATTTGGGAATTGATAATTTTAAAGTTGGAGAGTCTCTGATGGTTAGCATTAATACTTCAATTAGTGTCGGTAAAATTTTGAGAATTAAAGAAGATGTTTTGGAAATGCAATTAAGTATTCCTTTAGTTCCATTTTCAGGAGAGAATGCAGGTTTAGCGAGGAATATTAACGGGCATTGGAGATTAATTGGTTTTGGAGAAGTTGTTATTTAATTGATAAATTTATTATCGAATAATTTTTAAACTTGAAATTACTGATTTCCATATGAAAGGAGGAAAGATGAAAGACAAAAAATTTACACTTGCCCTCATTGTAATTGTTTTATTGGTTTTAGCTTTGGTTTACATTTTGTTAGTCGCGCCTAGTTTGCAAGGATTTCTTATTAATCAAGAGATAACTGCTAAACAAGACGCTGTTAAAACAATTATGCAGATAGTTGATCAACAAGGATATGTTGTATTGACGGATAATAATGAGTCGGTTGTTCTTGTTAAGTATGAAGTTCCAGCGGGTGGACAGCTTGGAGAGATTGAACAACCGCCAGCATAAGGTTAATCATAAAAATTAAAATGAAAAAGGGGGTGACATTATTATTTGCATTTTTAATATTAGTTTCAGCAGGAGCTTTGGCTCAAACTTTTTCTGGAAATGTTGATGAAGGTGTTTCAAATTATATTCAGGGTTTCATAAATAAAAGTGGTATTGAATCTGGTGAGGTTAAAACAATAAATGAAATAGATCAGAGTAATTTGCCTAAGGATTTGGAAATAAAGAAAATTGATTCAAACAATCTTGGAATTTATGAAGTCAATTATACGAAAAAAGATGGAGTAGCGAGCAAAGTTTTTGTGGTAACATATTCAACGCCTAAGTTAAAACAACAAGATTCAATTAAAAATATTCAATCATTTGTTTTTGGAACTAGTGGTGTAAAAAATGATTCCATTTATCTTGATAGTGCAACTGGTGTAATGAGTAGAAAAAATATTGGCTATGTTATGTTGAGGGGTGGAAGTTTGACAGGACTTTCAACTAGTTTAGAAATTTATAGTGGTGATGGAAATCTTAAGATTAAAGTTTATAAAAATGGCGAGGATACTGGTTTTGAAAATTTGGTTAGTTCTGATGATAAGAAGAAAATAGATTATGATTTGCAGTCGGAAGATGTTGTGAATTATAAAGCGGGAGATGTTATCTCTGTTTATGTGTTGCAAGAAGGTGATTTGAATTGGGGCAATGTAATTACAACTTTAGAGGTAACATCTTAAAATGGTTAGGCATATAAAATGGAGGCATTTAAGCACTGTTATTTTAGCCGTAGTTTTAGCGGTTTTTTTAATTTTTTTATTTAGTTCTTCTCTAACAGGAGACAGTGTTAATCCCTTAACAGGAAACGTTGTTTTAGGGCTTGAAAGTGTTTATCTCCCAAATGAAAATTTGCAAGGAAGTGTTAGTGTTTATTTAGCTGAGGGAGAGTTAATTCCAGCAAGCAGTTCTTTTGTTGTTAGTGTAAATGGAAATAATTATTATTATGTTTTGTCTGATTTAGTTGATAATGAAAAGGTTAGTGGTGATTTTTATTTGCAGAATGTTGAGATTTCTGGAAATGGCGAAGGTTATGGTAAGGAAGGTGAAAAGCCAGTTGATTTTGTTTTGAAAATAAATTCTGTTAGTTCAGAAGTTAGTTCTGGTGTTGGGACAGGCACTGGTTTAGAAAGCGAGGAAAGTCCTGTAGGTAGCGAGGACAATACTGGTTCAGAAAATTCTAGTGAAGAAATACCTTCGGAAAATAATAATTTGGATGAAAGCGAAGTTGCAACAAATGGAGAAAGTAATGTTCAGAATAATCTTGAGAATAATGCTGAAGTAAATTCTGGAGAATTAACTTCTGAAGAAAATTTAGATTCGGGAAGTGTTGAAACTGAAACAAATGGTGAAACAATTACTAATGAAAATCCAGAAATAGTTTCTAATGAAGAAAATTCAAATTCTGAAAGTTCTGTTTCTAATGAAGAGACAGCGTCGGAAAATAGTGGAAGTGCAGGAACTGAAACTATTAGTGCTGGTTCTGAAAGTGCTTCGGAAAATTCAAATTCTGAAAGTTCAACAACTGAATCTTCAAATTCCCAAGCTTCTCCTATAACTGGCTCAAGCATTTTCGCAAGATTTTTTAGACCAAGCATTAGCGGAAATGCTGTTTCAGAAAATTCAAATTCTGAAAGGGAAATAAGTGGGAGTGTTAAAAGTTCCTCTAACTTTGAATATGAATTAAGAGAAGGAGAGAGTTTTGAATTGGTTTCTTCAGATAAACCCGTTTCAATCAGTCAGGAAGGAAATAAAATTACTGTTAGTTTAGATGAATCGGATTCTGGTTTTGGAGAAGATTATTTAGGAAATGAAAAGTATGGAATTATTGTTAATTTGTCTTCTTTAGAAATTCTGGCAGAGGAAGGAGCTTTAGAGATTAGTTTAAGTTACGAAGGAATTGACATAAAGAAAGTTTCATCTCAAATTAATTCTGAAAGTGCAGGACAGATTATTGGAAATGAAAGTTCAAGCAATGAAACCTTAGGGAATGTTTCTATTTTGAATGAGAGTTTGGTTAATTCAATATCCTTGAATGAGTCTAATTTGACAATTGAGAAAGAATCACTTGGAGATTATGCTTTAACTGAAGATGAATTATTTGTTTTGAAAGGAAAAACAGGAGAGGATAAAGTTTCTGTTACTAAAGCAGATATTGTCGATGGCAGATTGATTATTCGTTCTGAAATAGGGAATTATTGGATTGAGAATTCTTATGATTCTTCAAAAAATCAAGAGGAACTTAATGCACTTGTTGCTTTAGATATTGCAAAATGGGTAAAGAATCTTGCTAAAAATCTTGCAGAAGATGAAAAACAGTCTGAAAAAGCCGAATCTTTTATTGGAGACTATAATCTTAGTGTTTCAAAATAATTCATAAGATTTAAATACTATATTTAGTATTTTAATAGTATTTTATTAGTATGGTAACAAAAAGAGTGAAATTTGGGAAATTAAAAATTCAAAAATTAAATAGGATTGCGCTTTCTAGTTCTTTGCTTGAAAATTTATCGCTTAATGAAGGAGACGAGGTTGAAGTTTATCTTGACATTGATAAAAATGAGATAGTTATAACTAAATTAAAGAGGTTGAAAAAATGAGCAGGTGTTTTAGGAATTTCATTTCTTGTATGTTTTTGGTTTTATTATTTATTTTTTTGGTTTTTTCTGTTTTTTCTTTTAGTGGTTCTTCAATTAGTTATAGTTTAGATACTAAACACGATTCTTTTGCTCAGACGAATTCAACTTCAGATAGTTTTGCACAAAGATTTGTTGGAGGATTTCAGGCAGTTAGCCAGTATGTTTCAGATAGCTTTGCAGGAAGATTTGGAATTTTGGCAACTGCTAAAAATTTGATTATTAATATTAGTTCTCCAATCAATAATTTGGAAATAGTTAGAGGAGGAGATAGTGTTTCTGGTGAGGATGATAAAGGTTTTATTTTGAATAGTGTTAATTTTACTGCACAAATTTATGATAGTTCAGATAATTCTGGTTTTTCTTCAGCAACTTGTTATTTTTATGAATCAAATGTTTTAATTGGAAGTTCATCTCCAAATTCGTCTGGACATTGCACTATGAATTTTAGCAAATCAACACTTAATCCAGCTGTTAGAAATGTTAGTGTCAATTATTCAATTTCAACTTCAGATGTGAAGAGTGTTTCAAATGCTCAAGCAAATTACTCCCTTGTTAAATATGTTACAACACTTAATCAGATAAATAAATCTACTAATGGGAAATATTATGGTGGAGATTTGGCTATTTTGGAAATTAATATTACTAAGACAAATGTTTCTGGCGAGTTTGATTATGACCCTCAAAATATTAGTGCTAATGCAACTGATGCTGCTTTGAATATTTATCCTGGCGGCGAGTTGTATTACTTTGGGAATATTACAAGGATTTCGCAAGGAAGGTATAGGGCAAATGTTACAATAAATTATTCTTTTGCTAATGAGTTAAGATGGGATGTTTTTGTTAGTGATGATAACTTGACTAATTTTTTGAGCACCGCAGTTCATGCTGACGTTGCTGTTTGTTCTGCTGATTTTGGAGCTTGGAGTGATTGGAGTGCTTGTTCCGGAAGTTTACAGACGCGAAGCAGAACAGATTCTTCTGGTTGTTCAGAAGTTGAGACACAGAGTTGTACAACTACGCCTCCAACTAGTTGTTTCCCTGCTGGCACACAAATATTGATGGGGGATGGAAATTATAAGAATATTGAAGATGTTAAGATTGGAGAGTTTGTTTTATCATATGATTTTGACAAAAATAAAACCGTTAGAGCTGAAGTTTTAGATTTAGAATCGCCAATTAGGGAAGGTTATTATAAGATAATTAGCAATGGTGATAATATTATTAATGTAACTGATGAACATCCATTTTACATAAAAAAACAAACTGGTGAATTAGGTTGGGGAGCGATTAATATCTCGCATACAAAAGAAGAATTAGGAAGTTCTTATTTAGGTGATAATGAATTAATTTCTTTGGAAATAGGAGATTTTATATTTAATAATGAGGGTAATTGGATTCAGGTAGATTATTTTGAATATGTCGAAGGAGAGATACAAACTTTTAATTTAAAATCTATTGATAAGTATAATGATTTTTTTGTAAATGATTTATTAGTCCATAATAAAGGCGGCGGGACAACTTGTACTGATGCAGATGGAGATGGATATTCTGTTGGAGGAATAAGTTGTGGAGATGTTGATTGTAATGATAAGGATGCTTCAGTGCATCCCCGGACTAAAGAATTATGTTCTGATGGTGTTGATAATAATTGTGATGGGAATATAGATTGTAAAGATGGAAGTTGTGCAGAAGAACTCATTTGTCAAATTCCGGAGGAAATAGAAACTATTTGTAATGATGGTGTTGATAATGATGAAGATGGTTTTATAGATTGTTTTGACGGAGATTGTAAGGAAAATTCAATTTGTAAATTAGAGGAATATGATTGCACTGATAAAATTGATAATGACGACGACGGCGCAGTTGATTGTAGAGATACTGATTGTGTTAATGATATTGCTTGTTCTTCTTGTGTGCCTGATTGGGAATGTACTGACTGGACATTGTGTACAGCTAAGTATGATATTACAAATACTTTAATTTTATCTAATAAGAATTTTAGTGGAGAGCAGTCTAGGAATTGTGTTGATAAAAGAGATTGCAGTATTGCAGAGTTTGAGGTTAAGAGTTGTTCTGTGGCTCTTCCTGTTGAAATGAGAAAAACACAATGGTGTTATCAAGATTATGTTGAAATTTATAATAAAGAAACAAATAAACTTGTTAGCAGGATTAAGGATACTTCATCTAGCCAGGTTAAGGGATTGGAGATAGGTTTGATTGAAACTAATTTTGAGGGTTATTGCAGTTATTGTTATGATGGTGTGAAGAATTTTGACGAAGAGAAAGTTGATTGTGGAGGAGATAATTGTAAGCTGTGTGTTGATGAAGGAACTTTCTTTGATTGGATAAAGTATTTGATAATTGTTTTATGGATATTGCTTGCCTTGCTTTCAGCAAGATTTGCTTGGATTAATAGAAAGAGTTTGATTGAAGATTTAAGTGTAATGCCTAGAGCAGTTAAAGAATTGTTCCACTTCGGAAAGAAAAAGAGAATTGGTATTAAAGAAATATCAAGAGTTTCAGGAAGAGAAAGAAAAGGAATTGGAATTAAGAAGTTTGTCTCTGGATTGATTCCAAGAATTAAGTTTAGTGTGAGCTTTAGGTCAAGAGCTAAGAAAACATATAGAGTTGAGGAAATTAAAGAAGTTAGAGCTAGAAGTAGAGTTGCTGAAAGATTGAGAAAGATTAAGAGCATTAAGTTTAGAAGACCAAGACCTTTCACTGATTTGAAGAATAAGTTGGAGAAATGGCAGAGAGCTGGTTATTATGCAACTGCTGGTTTAGAAGCAAAGCTTTCTTCGGTTATTTTAAATTATGGAAGAAGGAGAATTAGGAAAGTTAGGGAGAGAGAAGGGAGAAGAAAGCAAATCAAAATAGATAATGAAATCATAAAAGAAAAGAAAAGGCATGCGAAAGAAATGAAAAAAGTAGAAAAAGAAAGAATGAGGCATGAAAGAGAACATAAGAAATGGCAGAAGGAAATTTTTAAAGAGAGAAAGAAAAGAGAGGAGGGAATTGAATATGGACGTAAGCTATCTGAAAAAAGACATAAAAAAGAAATGTTGAGAACAAAAAGAAAAGAAAGGAATAAAAAAATAACGTTTTTATTGGCAAGTTTGTTTGGTTTTAACCAGAGTAAAAGAGTTGAGAGAAAGGTAAAGAAACAAGATAAAAGAATTGCTAAGCAAAAAAAGAAAAAACTGAAAGAAATAAAAAAGAGTGCTAAAAGAGAATTAAGGAGAATAAGAAAAGAAGAAAGAAAAATACATAGGAAGAAAAAGAAAAATGTTAAGAGGGAAGCAAGGAAAATAAAAAAGAGAATAAGGAAAAAGCAAATCTCAAATAACGAGGTTACTGGATTGAAGAAACAACTTGAGAAATGGCAGAAAGAAGGTTATTACAATACGACAAAATTAAGGAGGAAACTTGACGAATATAAATAATTATTTTTGAAATTGGAGCAATAGAAAGCTATAAAAATAAAAATAACTATTGAAAGGATATAAAAGAGCATAAGATGGTGAAGAAAAAAAGAAAATCAGTTAGGACAAATAAGAAAAAAAATAAGGGGAAAGTTAGTTCTGTTAAAAAAAAGAAAGAGGAACTTAAGGAAGACTTTTATGATTTTCAAATGAAGGTTGAGAGATTAAAAGAATTAAAAAGGGAGTTGAATAGTCTTGATACAAAGGGTTTTGAAACAGAGGTAAGGGTTATGCGTTCACGCCTTAAAGATACAACCGCTTTACCTGAACTTGAAAGACAAGTTAAAGAATTAAGGAGAAAAATTATTTTGCGTGATAAGAATAAAAATTCTCAATTAAAAAATATTGCTAAAGAGGTAGGGGAAATTGGAGATACAAGCACTGAATTAAAAAGAACAATAAAAGATATAAAGAAAAAGATTGTTGAAAAAAAAGAAGAGAAAGGGCATGTAAATTCGGATGTTGATTTAATTGTCGACGATAAATTTAATAATTTTCTTCATGGTGTTAAATTAAGTCTTTCACAGAAAGTTAAGAATCAAGAAAAACAATTAAATTATGAGTTAAAGCAAGATATTTCTTTGAGAAAAAAGGAACTTGAAAAAAATTATAAAGATATGCAGGAAAAACTTCATAGAGATTATGAGGATAAAGTTCGTTCTGAATTACATAATGAGGTTAAAAGGAAGTTTGAGATAGCTCTTAGGAAAAAATTTGAAGAAGAAAGAGCAAGAATAGATTTTGAGTATGTTTCTAAAATGAAGAAAAAATACCAAGAAGAATATTTGAGGCATAGGAAAATTTTTGAAGATAAATTTATCCAAGAGAACAAAAACATGGATTCTCATTATGCTACAAGATTAAATTTAGAAAAAGAAAAGATTGCACAAGCTACTTATAAAGATATGACAAATATTGTTTCAGGGTACAAGAAAAAATTAAGTCAAGAGATGGATTTAAAGTTAAAACAAAGGATGGATGCTTTTATCAAAGAAGAAAATAAAAAAAAGGATAAAGAGATTGAAGATAGGGTTAAACAAATTAGGAATTCTTTAATTGATGAAAAAAGAACAAACCAAGAACTTGAGCGAAATCTATCTGATTTGAGTTTTCAGATTGAAAGTATAAAACAAAAAAATAGAGATTTAATTTCAAAGATTTCTCAAGTGAAACATTCAGAAGCAGTTAAGAGAGCAGAGGATCATAAATTAGTTGTGGAGGAGCATAAGAAAAAAATTAGCGATATTACTAAAAAGCTCAAATTGGAAATGCACAAGGATTTTGATAAAGAACTTTTGAAACAAATTATTGAGGAGAAAGGAAGATTGAATCAAGAATATAATTTGAAACTTAAAGAATCAAAAGATAAACTTGTTAATTCTTCATTTAAGGAAAGAAGAGATTTTAAGTTGGCACTTAGAACAGAATATGATGATAAGTTTAGAAAATCTCTTGATTCAATGAGGAAAAAATTAGAAATTAATCTTAATGAAAGGTTCGGTAAAGAAGCTAATAGAAAAATTGATATCGAAAGAAAAAGTTTGAATAATAAGCTTAGGGAAATAGAAATGAAGTATCGGGAAAAAGAGGCTGATTTGAAATTTAAGGAGAAACAAATGACGGAAAAACAAAGAGAAGAAATGCTTAAACTTTCTGAAAATAAAGCAAAGCTTTTTGATAAGTTGAAAATATTTAGAAAGAATAAAAATATTGAAATTAAAAACAAAAAAAGAGATTTGGAAAAAGAGAAAGAAAAGATAAGAAGAGATATTGCAATCAAGGAACATAAATTAATGCTTGAGGAATTGGGCAAAAAGGAATTGGAATTGAAAGTAGATATTGAGAAAGAAAAGAGAGATTTAAAAAACGAGATTAATAATGTTAAATCTGCTGGAATGAAAAATAAAAATTTAGTTGATGAAAAATTGAAACAACTTAATGCGGGGATTAAGAAAAATAAATCACTTTCCGATAAAAAGAAGGACTTGATTAAAATGATTAAAAAATCTAATGAAGATAAGTTAAAAGAGTTGGATAAACAACATAATAAAATTATGAATGAAAAAGAAAAGATATTGAGAATGAAGGAATCTTTGGAAAAAGATAAGAAGAAAGATGATGAAAAATTAAAAAAACTCTTCCAAAAAGAAAAGGAAAATATTCGTGCAGAGGAAAAAAAGATAATTGAAGAAAATAATCAAAAACTTAGGGAAAAACAGGCAGAATTGGAGGAAAAAAAGAAAATTATTGCAAAAGATAAATTTAATTTTGAAAAAATGAAAGAACTTGAATTACAAAGAGAGAAAGAAATTCTTGAAAATGAGAAGGAGAAAATAAAAAGAGAGGCAGTTTTTAGGGAACATAAATTAATGCTTGAGGAATTAGAAAAGAGAGAGAAAATTATTCAGGAGAAATTACAATTAGCATTTGAAAGAAGGATGAAAGAGTTTAAGCAACATCAAGAAGAACAGATTAATAAAAAGAAAGCTGAACTTATGGCAGAACTTCAGGAAAAGGCAAAGAAGTTATTGAGTTAGTTTTTTTAGAATCTTTATTTTTTCTGTAATTTTTGCATTGGTTTTGGCATTATTTTTGTGATAATGAATCTTGGTTCTGAAGCTTCATGATTAATTCCACTTATAACTAAATTATCAACTATTGCTTTGAATATTCCTCCGATTATCGGGATTCTTGATTTTATTGAAAATGTTTCAATTATTTTATTTATGTCTTCTCTTGTGAGAATTATATTTGAGGGAATCTTTCCTCCGGGAGTGGTTACTATGAGATATTTTCCTGGGCCTGGAGACTCTATTGATTTAACTTTATTATCATTTATCATTGGTTCTATTTTTTTCATTGGAATTTCTTCAGTATGTTTTATTGATTCAGAATAATTTTCCTTTTTGTGAATGGGATGTTCAAAATTTTCATTAATTTCTTTTATATTTGATAGGATTTTTTCTTCTTCTGTTTTTTCAATTTCCAAATAATCCTTTGGCAATGATTGTATTACAAGATGTTTTGTGAATTCCCTTAGAAATTGAAGATTGTATTTTTGCATTTAAAATCTCGGAAGTGTTTTTCTTTTTTCTTCGCCTTTGTTAAGAATACTTGTCTCAAAATTTGAATTTTTGGAGTTGTTTTGAATACTGGTTGATTTTTGTTGCATATTTTGTATTTGATTGTTGTTTATATTTGAAGAACTTGGAAGATGCGATTTCTCTCTTATTCTTTCTTCCATTAAAGTTAAGCCTT
>Ga0210057_1000939_pt1 | contig 46318 bp, 49 predicted proteins | sample CryGeyCG2114_010_2_FD_183968 | JGI IMG/M metagenome (GOLD analysis project Ga0210057, IMG submission 183968) | Groundwater microbial communities from aquifer - Crystal Geyser CG10_big_fil_rev_8/21/14_0.10 (SPAdes) (version 2) | ecosystem: Environmental > Aquatic > Deep subsurface > Groundwater ...
CATAAAGAGAAGTATATCGCTAAATTAATTTAGCGCAGTAAAAATTTGGATTTTTATCTAAACGATTTGGCCGGCATAACCAACTAAACAAATACCACCAGTCTTTGAGCTGGTGGTATGTTTATTTTTATATTTTTAAAACCTATTTCAAATATTGTTTAATTTTTTTGGCTGAAGCCTGAAATTTTTTCTTTTCCTCGGCTGTTAGCTTAATCGGCCAGGTTTTAACAACGCCCTTAGCGCCGATAACTGCCGGCACGCCCAGACAGATTCCGCTAACGCCATTGTAAGCTGATAATTTAGTGGAAACAGGCATAACGCGACGTTGGTTTAGAGCTACAGCTTCCACTATTTCGGATACAACCATGGCAATGCCATAGAAGGTAGCGCCTTTGCGTTTAATAATTTCGTAAACTTCGGTTTTAACCCTTTTTTCCAAATCCGCCAATTCTTTGTCAGTTTTGAAAAATTTCTTAATAGGCGAGCCACCAATATTAACCGAGCTCCAAGCCACAAAACCGCTGTCGCCGTGTTCGCCCATAACAAAACCGTCAATACTTTGTGGATTGATTTTGGTTAGGCGACTCAAAAGCGTTTTTAAGCGGGCGGTTTCCAGACCAGTGCCGGTGCCAAAAATTTGATTGGCCGGTAGTTTGGTGGCTTTTTGCACAGTGTAAGTAATAACATCAACCGGATTGCTGATAACAATAACTACGGCGGTTTTTTTGATTTTGCCGATTTTTTTAAAAATCGATTTGGCAATAGCTTTATTTTTGTCGGCTAATTGCAATCTGGTTTCGCCTGGTTTTTGCGCCACTCCGGCAGTCAAAATAATAATGTCGGCATCGGCCGCGTCAGGGAAATCACCGCCTTTAATACAGCCGGTTTCCACAAAACATAGACCGTCGCCCAAGTCCAAAACTTCGCCTTTTTCTTTTTTGTCATCAATATCGATGATAGTAATTTGTGAAGCTAGACTTTTAACCATTAAGGTATAAGCCACGGTTGAGCCGACGCTACCGGCGCCGATAACGGCGATTTTGGGTGAAGTTGAATTAAGTTTCATAAAAGTTTTTTAATTTCTAAAGAAATTATAATATTTTTTAAATAATTTCCATCTTGAGAGGAATTGGGGTGTGTTTGGCGTATTTTAAATTAATTCCCCTATTGAGAGGGGTTGGGGTGTGTTCGGTGTAGTCAAAGGAATTTTTTATAAATATAAATTGTTTGGCGGAGTAAAAAATACACCCCGGTCCCGTCCGCGGGACCACCCCTCTTAAGAGGGGAATATTAAAATTAGGCTATTTTTTCACGATTTTTTCAATAACATCAGGAATGCTCTTGGGGTTGGCTTTGCCATTGGTAGCAGCCATAATTTTGCCAATAAAGAACTGCAACAAGGCGGTTTTACCACTTTTATACTCCTTGGCCTGACTAGGATTGTCGGCCAAAACTTTGGTGGCTATTTTTTTGAGCTCTTCTTCGCTGTCCATTTGTTCTAAATTAAGCCTGGTCATAATATCCGATGGGTCGCCACCAATTTGGTACATCTGGTTTAAAATAATTTGGCCGGCTGAAGAATTTATTTTATTTTGTGCCAGCAAGGCCACTAGCTCGGCGAAATTTTCCGGAGTGATTTTTACGGATCTAATATTTTGTCGATTTAGATTTAAATGTTTTAATAATTCGCTGTTTAGCCAGTTGGTGGCCAGCTTAATTAATTCGGTTTCACGACGTTGCCAATTGTCACCATCGGCTTCAATCCAAGCCATAAGCTCGCTAAAGACTTCTTCGGCATAGGTGGCCAAGTATTTGTCGGCGGTTAGAACTTCGGCGTCATATTCGTTTAGACCATATTCGTTTCTAAAGCGTTCGGTTTTGGCTTGTGGTAATTCTTCTTGTCTAGACAGAGCCTGATCAATTAATTCTTGACTGATAGTAAAGGGTGGAATGTCCGGTTCGGGAAAATAGCGATAATCGGCGGCGGTTTCTTTAAGGCGCTGACTAACAGTTTTGTTGCTAACATCGTTCCAGCCACGAGTTTCGGCTTTTATTTTTTGTCCTTTTTTTAGTAAGTCGGTCTGGCGTTCAACCTCGTAATTTATAGCTTTTTCCAGAGATCTAAAAGAGTTTATATTTTTAACCTCAACTTTGTTGTTTAGTTCATAATCGCCAATAGCTTTGATTTGTTTGTCGTCGTATTGCCAACGATCTTTAACCTGCAGGCTAACATTGGCCTCACAACGCATCTGACCTTTTTCCATGTTGGCGTCCGAGACGCCCAGGTAGCGCAAAATTTGCTGAAAGCGTTGACAGAATTTTTTAGCCTCTTTGGCATTTTTAATAACCGGCTCGGTCACCATTTCAATCAAAGGCGTGCCGGCTCGGTTAAAATCAACTAAAGAATGGCCACCACGGTCGTGCGTCAATTTGCCAGTATCTTCTTCTAAATGAATTCTAATAATGCCGATATCACGATTTGAGCCAATCGTTAAATAACCACCATAGGCAATCGGCAAATCATATTGAGAAATTTGATAGCCCTTGGGCAGGTCGGGATAAAAATAGTTTTTGCGATCAAATTTTGACAAGCTATTAAACCGGCAATTCAAAGCCGAGCCCAAGAGTAGACCGTATTCCAGCGCCTGATGGTTGGTTTTGGGCAAAGTCCCCGGATGACCCAAGCAAATTGGACAAACATTGGTATTGGGTGTTGCTCCGTTGGCCAAGTTGGCGCAAGAACAAAACATCTTGCTCTTGGTTTTGAGTTCGGTGTGTATTTCCAGGCCAATTATAACATCGTATTTTTCCATAATTTTAGCTATATAACCATTATATTTTACACTATTAATCAGAAAAAGCAAAGAAGATTTTATTTAATGCTTGACAAAAATAATAAATTAAATCATAATATTTTAAAAATAAATTGTAGCACTTTTAAAATAGGAGTAAGTATGTCATTGTATTTTGGCGGAGATGAAAATTTGCCTAACAAGTATGGTTCAATTGAAAAAGAGCATAACAATTATCGAGCCTTAACTATTAGGGAGAGGCTTGTCTTGTGGATAAAGCTTGAATCGATTGTTGGTAAAATTAAAAACAGTGATTAGCAAAATTATTATCTTCTGGTTGCTTTGGCGATTGTCCTGACTGATTATGACACAATAGAACAGGATGCAAGGACGGAAAACTGGAGTCAGGATAAGAAAGAACAAAGATTCAAGAAATATCTTGATTGGACAATAGGGTGGGTGCAAAAATGCCATCCTGACAAACCAACCTTTGATGAGGCCGGTAAAATGCTTGAAGTATTAATTGACGAGTATCAAGAGGCTTTAAAGTAAAAATTTTAATTATCAAACTTGCCGTTTAAAATGGCAAGTTTTTATTATCTGTAATTTGACTCAAAAATATTTTTTTGTTATAATACTTAAGCTAAATCAGCAAAATTCGTTCTTTTTAAAACAAATACATAGGAGGTCAAAAAATGCTATCTATTTTTCCAGTAAAAGGAGAAGATATTACTGAGAGTGGTTTTTTGAAAAAAGCCGGTGATGGTATCTGCACAGATGATTATGGCGTTATTAGTTCAATTAAAAAACACTTGGTTAATTTTAATGGTGACTTTACACAAATAAAAACCACCAAGGGATTATTGCCAAGTGTCAGTGTGGGGGAATTTAAAGATATGTTAAAGAGCCATAACTTCAAAGTGGATGCGGATTTTTTAAAAGATTTATCTGATGAAGATTCTATAATGTTTCGTGAAACAAAAAGATGGAGGTGATTGATGGATTTTTGGCCATACCAATTTTTGCTAATCGGCTTAGCTTTAGCCATACCCTTTATAATGCTGTCAATTTATTTTAAATTGAAAGAACGTGATTATCAAACCGGCTTCTTTTATTATGTTTTTCTTGTTGCTTTTGTGACAGGATCTTTTATGGCAATAATCGTTTGGGTATATTTCTTAATCAGTATCCCAAAGATATCGGGCAGTCTGATTATGGCTGTTATTACAAGCATATTTATTCGTGATGTCTACGAAGCACTTAAAACTAAGACCTCTTATTAATTTTTAAAAAGCTCATTTTCATGAGCTTTTATTTTTTATATGAAATTTAATTATCCTAAACTCGGCTATCGTATTTTTTTAACAAGATAGTTAAAATCGGCGGTGTTAAGAGGGTAGTTAAAATTACCATAATAACAATAGCTGAAAAAACCTGATCGGAAATAACATTAAGACTTTTGCCCATCATGGCAAAAATCAAACCGACTTCACCGCGGGGAATCATACCAAAGCCGATCAGCCATTTGTCAACTTTTTTGGTAACAAAGCCGGCAACGATTTTACCGACAAAAGCCGCGACGGTAATGCCCAGGGCTAAAAGCAAGATTGGCAAATTAAACATAGTTTCCAATTTGACATTCATGCCGGTGACTACGAAAAAGATAGGCACAAACATCAGACCAATGGGGGCGATTAAATCTTCCACATGGCGTTCGGCGTGTGGCTCAATGGCTGAGACAATTTTTTGTTTAGATATCTGGTCCAGACCTTCTGTGGCTTTTTTAATGTCACGAACGATTTTATGATCTTTAAAATAATTAAAATGTACCGGATCAAGAATCAAGCCGGCAGCAAAAGCGCCGACGATTGGTGCCAAGCCAACCTTTTGGGCGACATAGGCAAAAATTAAACAAAAGAAAATAGCCAAAGTAAATTTCATGCCGACGCCGGTATGAATTTTGGAAAACAGTTTGTTGATTTTTGGTGCCAGAAATTGTCCCAAAATAATCGAGCCAACTAAAAACAAAATCGCTTTGGCAGTTATGATGCTAATCATACCCAAGCTAACACTGCCTATGGTGGCAATAGCTGAAACCACGGCCAAAATAATTAGGCCCAAAACATCATCAATCACGGCAGCGCCCAAAACTATCTGAGCTTCCGGAATATGCAATTTTTTCAAATCTTGAAAAACTCTGGCAGTAATACCAACAGAAGTGGCCGTCAGGGTGGCGCCTAAAAATAAATAAGCGGTAAAACTTAAATTCGGCAAGAGCCAAGGGCCAACCACGTAAGTGCCCAAGACAAAAGGCACAACCACGCCCACGCAGGCAACCAAGAAAGCTTGCAGGCCGACTTTTTTCATTTTTTCAATATTGGATTCCAAGCCGATTTGGAAGAGGAGAATAATAACGCCGAACTCGGCCAGAAAGGCGATAATTGGATCGCTTTTGATTGGTTCAAAAAAATGCCAGCCCAAAAGAGCTACATTGCCTAAAATTACGCCGATAACCAGCTCGCCCAAAACCGAAGGCTGGCCAAAACGCTCCACTAGGCTGGAAATTTTGGCGGCAATTAAAATCACAGCCATCCATAATAGTGTTGAAGCGATGTCATGAGTGGCTTCGCCACCTTCGCTGGCTAAAGCAAACAGGGGCGAAAATAAAAAAAATGCGCTGGTCGCAAGAGTTGGCGCAAGCAATTTCAGTTTGTTCCTTTTCATAGTTTGTTTAAATTATTTTTTTAAATATCGTCATGCTGAACTCGATTCAGCATCTGTGTAATATTTCTAAAATTATCACAACTAACAAAAAAATCAAGCCAGTTTGTCAAAATAAATATTAAGATAATATTTGTACATAGCGCCAATGTCTTTGGGAATTTGTCTTTTTGAATCAATTATTTTATGTGTTGAAAAATGATCAGAATTGATTTTATATTTTTGTTTTGAATCAACCTTGATAAAATAGCCAGTAGATAAGTCTTGTCGATTATTTTCCGTTTTGAATTTTCCGACGAATTGCCCTAGAAGAATTTTTTTATCAGGATTAACGGTGAGGCCAAGTTCGTTTTTGGCAATCCTTTTTAAGGCGTCATTAATATTTTCCGGTTTATACATCCGCAGTCCGGGTAGAGCCCATTGGCCTTTATAGGGAGCAATCGATCTTTTAACAATTAAAATGCCTTCATCGCCGTATTTGATTATTAAATCAAAAGTGGGGATTACCGACCATTTTAATATTTCTTGGAAAATTTCTTTTGGCGCAAATTTAATTTTAGACATATTTAGTATATGCCCGTACTGCCATGACGGCCGTCGCCTCTGGCAGTTTGGTCATTAATTTTAGTTTCTTCAATTTCACATAAAGAAACACTTTGAATAAGTATTTGCGTGACTTTTTGACCTTGCTCGATTTTTGCTTCGTTGGTTCCAAGATTGACTAAATTAGCTCGTATTTCTCCGCGATAACCAGAGTCATAAACACCTCCTAAAATGTGCAAACCTTTTTCTCCCATACCGCCTTTATCCCAAAGCAGGCCAACATAACCATCGGGTATGGCCATTTTAATGCTAGTCTTAATATATTTATGTTCTCCTGGTTTGATAGTGGTTGTTTCGTCAGCATATAAATCTAAACCAGCGTCATTATAATGACCGCGTGTTGGGATTTTAGCTGTGGGGGTTAATCTTTCAACTTTTAATTTAAACATATAATTTTTTATAATTGAATCTATTTAAATCATTTTCAATGTCTTCATATTTTTTACCACAGATTTTTCCACCAGCAATAAAAGTTTCTTGGGTTACTTCAATAAGGCAAAAGTCAGGCATGATGAAATTATTTTTTTCTTCAACTGTTTTAAATTCAATATCAATTAAAACCAAACCCAATAAATCGTCCTGAAAAATATCAAATTCAATAATTAAATCATGATATTTATAGTAGTATCTAATTTTATGTACTTTTTTACCGGTTATTTTTTTAAATTCATTGAATTCAGGTTCGGATAGAATGATAGTTTGTTCTTCTTGCTCTGAGGCGTCATTTTCTTGTATCGGTTCTTTTTTTGTTAATTCGTAACGATTGCCAGTTTGTCTTAAACGTAACTTTGGATGTTCGCTGGTTTGAGGAATATATATATCAAGAATTGTTTTAAAGTTATAATTTTTTAAATCTTCGGGAATAAATTTGGCTAAGTATGTTTTTTCTAATTCAATCATAGCTGTTGTGACTATTAAATTAAATTTGTTACTTGTTCCCAGACTAAATTGCTAATTTCTTCACGGTTCATAATTTGATTGTCTTTGACGCATTCAATTATTTTGGTGTTGGGCACGATTTCGGCCAGTTGCAGATAAATTTTTTCCGCTTGCTCCAGGTGGTGCAAATCAGCTTCGTGGATATCGCGTTTGCCGGCTTTGAGGTAGTCGCGTGGCTGTTTGGCGTCAACTAATTGCTGGCCGATGGCCGGCGCTACATGCAAAATTAAATTAAGGTCAGGGCGGGGGATGTTAAAGATTTTAAACTCCAAATTATCCAGCCAGGCAAAGAAAGTTTGGCGTTCTTGATCGTTGGCAATTTTGCCTCCCTGATGCGCCATATTGGAGAGGGCGTATCTATCGGCCACCACGATTTTTCCCTCGTCTAGGGCCTGCCTGATAGCTCTAGCGCCATCGTAGCGGTCGCAAGCGTAAAATATGGAGGCGCGCCATGGTCCAACCGCTTCGGCTGTGCCGTAGGCGCCATTGAGATATTCATTAATTAAGCCGGCCGATTTTTTGCCATATTGAGGGAAACTAATTTTAACTGCCTTGAAGCCAGCTTGATTGAGACGCTCAATTAGTAATTCAGTTTGGGTGGCCTTACCAGAACCATCAGTACCGTCAATAACAATAAATTTACCCATATTACAAAGTTAAAAGTTATAAAGTTTTATTTTAACTAATTAGCTGGCCAAGCTGGGTGTGGAAATCTTCAAATGAGCTGTTGTTGTTTATCACTAAATTAGCTTGCTTGGCTACTCCGTCAATACTTAGTTCAGTTTCTTTTTGTTCGTCAGCTAAAAATTCCTCCCAAGTTTTTTGACTGTCATCACTATTTTGTTGCCGTTGACTTAAGCGTTTGTATCTAATTTTGGGATCGGCTTCAACTGACACCAAAATAAAATTATCAAGCTCTTTTAAATATTTAATGTCGTCTAGGCGACGAATGCCATCAACAACAGCCAACTGTCCATCATAATCCTTAACTGTTTCGTATAAAACTTTAGCTAAAAGATCATTACCAAAGCGTTGACGCAAGATGGTGGATAAATCTTGCAGGTTGTGACGTTCGGCTGGTAAATAAAGCAGTTTCAAGATTTGTCGCAACGGCGTGGAAAAGCCAAACATTTGTCCTTGATGCTTGGCAACCAAGTAGTCAGCCGCAGCGCCTTTGCCAGAAGCAATGTGACCACACAAACCGATGATAATTTTGGACATATTATTTTTTTAAAATTTTAGTCATAGCCTCGTCAATTTGCTTGTGCAAATTGTTTAGGTCGGCATTGTTAGAGATAGTGAAATCAGCTTGGCGACCAACTTCATGAATGGATACTTCGGTTAGTCGTGCTTCTTCGGCTAAGAATTCTTCAAAGGTCATAGTGTCTTCGCCGATTTTTTCTTTACGGGCTTTGGTGTGGGTATAGCGAATTTGAATGTCGGCGGTGACATACAGCAAAAAGAAATTGTCGCCGTATTTGGTGCGAAACGGTTTGACGTCATCATGCATGCGGATGCCGTCGGCAATAATCAGCTCGGCCTGACCTTCATTTTCTATATCTTCAATTAAAGAATCAATAACCACGGTGGCACCAAAACCTTCCTTGAGAACCAGAGCTAATTTAATGAAATTGTCTCGGGTTAAGGGCAGGTGTAAGTCACTGACAGTGCGTTTAAGAATTTTTGAAGTGCCAAAGTGCTCAGCTTGATAATTTTTAATTAAATAATCGGAGACTGTGCCTTTGCCAGCGCCTTTTTCGCCGACTAGGCCGATAATAATTTTTGACATAAAGTGTTTATATTTTAAAGCCCTTTTATTATATAAAAATTTAGCCTTAAAAAGCAAATCCTAGCGTCAATTCCAAAATCAAAAATCTAAATTTCCAATCAAGTTCAAAAATCAAAAAAATTGTTATTCAATGGAAACATAATATTAAAATCTGTAGGGTCAGCCCTTGTGGCTGACCGTGGTCGGGCAGGGACAAGCCCAGCCCCTACGATTACCTATTAAAAAACGCCGATTTTCTTATCGGCGCCTTTTTTATTAATCAATAAATGTCATTCGTTCGCTAATTGGCGAATGAATGACCTCCAAACTTGAAACTTGAAACTCGAAAATTTAATCTTTCTCTATGATAGTATTCAACCCTCGCTTAATATCCCAGTCGCTTTTTTCCAAATCGCTATGCAATTTAACTATGGGTAGTTCGGCTGTTAAAGCTTGGTGCATTTTGTGGGCGATGCGACGCATCGTCGGATGAACAGCTTTACCTGAGCGTAATTCAATGGTGTAAACGGTTGGCATCAGACCATAGGCGACACGACAAGTAACGTTATAACCCAGCGCCGTGTAATATTGCTTATCAACCAGCGAAGCCTCCAAGACGGCGATGGCTAGCTCTTGCTTGTTGAGCAAAGCTAAACCGGTGCGTTTTAAATCATCGGGTAGTTCGTCTAAGTACCACTGGTTAAAACCGTGTTTAGTGGTTAGCAGGGGAATACGACAGACGCCATTGCGATGACGTTGTAGATCGCGAAATGAACCATAGTCCAAAAGAAAGTCAAAGCGGATATTGCCAAGTTCGTTTAGGAATATTGGCAGATTGGTTCTGGGAGGTCGGCTTTGTAAAATTTTTTCATATTGAGCCAATTCGTTTTTATTCAAATTGATTTGGCAACCGAATTCAACCGCCTCAGTAGCTTCGTAATAAGCTGTTGTCTTCATAGTATCGTCTCGGTATTGCTCTCTGGCTTCGTCGAGTCTGAAATTAAAGCTGGAAGGATAATGTTCTTTAAGCTTAAGCAAAAGATTTTGGGCGATTTCTTGGGCTTCTGGCAGGGGATAGTGTAGCATTAATAGCAACTTATCTTTAGCCTGTCGTAAATTAGTATGCCAGCTTAATTGAGTGGTAATGCCGGCTGGCAACCAGGCGCGCAAGATATCAAAGACGCGGGCTTTAATAGCGCGTTCGTAGATTTTCTCGTCTTCTGTCTCTTGACGCGGGTAAAGTTTTTTTAAGTGCTTTTTTAGTGGTTCGCCGGCGTTATTGTAAAAATACATCCAATCGTCAAGGATAGCCCTAGAGGCTGTCGTGCCGAGCGGATCTATAATCGGTTGCTGAGACATATTGACATAACGCGTGCTGGTTTCTTGGCCGGAATAAAGTGGCCAGTCTTGTAAAACTTTGTCAGCCAGAATTGATAAGCCCTCAATAAATAAAGTTGTTGAACCGCAATCGGCAATACTGTCATGGCCGTAGCCAATGTAATATTGCTCCATAAATTTGCCGGAACCAACAGTTTTGACTTTTTCCAAATGTTCAGCCACGCTGGAGGCACTGCGGGAATAAAGCGCTTGTAGCATGGCCGTATCTTCGGGCTTTAATTCATCAATTAAAAAAATTTTTGCTTGATTTGTCATAAATAACCTCTTTAAATGTTTTTGAACGTTTATTTAAAAGATCGATTGAATTTATTTTACCAAAATACAGCCAAAAGTCAAAATTAAAAGGCCTTTACAAATCTAGAAATATATGATTAACTAAAGATTGTTTTTAAAACACTATTTGTTCTTTTAAATCTAAAAAAGGAGATAATATGAGTGATTGTTTGGTGGAGATAGGTGAGAAGAATGGCCGATTTGGTTGCAACTGCTTTGACAATGTAAAAGAGATTTGGCGTCTAGCCCAAGAAAGAAAATTAAGTCTTAGTGATTTTGGCAAGGCTGAGCGTTGGCCTGATGTTTTGATTATATTCAAAGGACTTGAGAATACTTTAAGAAACATCGATCGTTCGGTTTTTGTTGATTCGCTTAAGCCTCAAATTCACTACCCTCAAAGCCTGTTGCAGCAAACAAGAGGCTTAACCTATTTAATAAACGATCTTGTCAATGAGCGTAATTATTTTTCAGATTGCCATCTTGACAAGGAGTTGATTTTAAAATCCGCTATTATTAATTCATCTGTTAGTTCGTTAGTGAAAAGTGATTTGTGGCATAACCAAAAAAATCCAGAAAATGATTATCAGAAATTTTTGGTTTTTAAAGGCTATGTGGAAGGATTGCTAAAAAGTGAGCTCATCAAGGGCGATGATGTGCCTTTGTTACATCAGATTTTTTTATTGCCATATTGTTTGGACAACAATCTTTATTTACAAGATTCAGACAGTGAGGACGGTAAATTAATTAGTATTCTAAAGGAAAATTTTTGGCCGGAAGTTTTGGTTTTTAAGTTTATCAAATCTTTGGAAAATATATTTTTCGCTGAAGATCAATATATCAAGTTTAAAAATGAATTATTGATAAAATCAGTAATCAAAATAGAACTTCCAAAAATTGAACAACTTTACCAAAAATATCCCAAATTTTTTGAATCACTGTGGCCAGCCAAAGCAGCCGAATATTATCAACAATTTTTAGAACAAAATTAAAACAAAAAAAGAAGAGCTAACAAGCTCTTCTTTTTCTTTTGTATTATTTTAACTTAAAGTTGGACTTTGACACCTGGGCCCATAGTGGAGCAGATAACTACATTTTTGATATAAGAGCCCTTAGAGCTTGATGGTTTGGCTTTTTTAACAGCTTCAATGATAGTCTCAAAATTATCTTTCAGTTGTTCATTGGCAAAAGATAATTTACCAATAGCCACATGAATATTGGCAGTATCGTCGTTTTTGAAGCTAACCTTGCCTTTCTTTAAATCAGCTACGGCTTTGGCCGGATTGGCGTTGACAGTGTCGTTCTTGGGTGAAGGCATTAAACCTCTGGTACCTAAAATTTTAGCAATTTTAGCTAAGGTTTTCATCATGCCCGGATCAGCCACGGCTACATCAAAATCGGTTTTTTCAGTTTCTTTGATTTTAGCAATCAAATCTTCACCACCAACTAAGTCGGCGCCGGCCTGACGACAAGCATCTTCGTGCTCGGGTGAGACAAAAGCGGCCACGCGAATGGATTTACCGGTACCGTGAGGTAAGCTAACGGCCGATCTGATTTGCTGATCGCCTTTGCGCGGATCAATACCCAGCTTCATATGAACTTCCAATGAAGCATCAAACTTGGTCTTGGAAAATTTCTTAGCTAATTCAAGAGCTTCGTTAAAAGCGTAAGCTTTGGTTTTGTCGTAAGCAAAGGTTTTTTTAGCCTTAACAGTTGGCTTGGCTTTTTTGGTAAATTTCTTTTTTGGTTTTTCAACCTCTTTTTTGTCAGTAGTTTTTTCTTTGGTCATATTGTTTTTTGGTGGTACAAGCGTTTTTTAGACTCCCACAATTAATTTTTTATATTAATCCTTTATTTCCACGCCCATTTGTCTGGCTGAGCCAGCAATAATGCGTTTGGCTGCCTCCAGATCTTTGGTATTAAGGTCGGGCATTTTAATCTTAGCAATCTCTGCCAACTGCTCATTGTTTAGGGTGCCAACTTTTTGTGTTAGCGGGCTACCAGAGCCTTTGGAGATTTTGGCGTATTTTTTGATTAATTCGCCAGCTGGTGCGGTTTTTAAGATGAAGCTATAAGAGCGGTCAGCATAAACTGTAATTTCGGCTGGAACCACTTCGCCCATACGGTCGCGAGTAGCTTCATTGAATTTACTGCAAAACTCAGCAATATTTAAACCGTGTTGACCCAAGGCAGGACCAACAGGCGGTGCTGGGTTAGCTTGACCGCCTCTAATCTGTAATTTTATTTTGGTAATAATTTTTTTTGCCATACATTTAATTATTAATGTCAAATTTCCAATTTCCAATCAAACCAGAAGCTCAAATGTCAAAATAATTTATTTGACATTTGAAATTTGAATTTTGTTTGACACCTGACATTTTAATTTTGAAATTTATCGCTATATTTTTTTGATCTGCAAGAAATCTAATTCAACAGGTGTTTCCCGACCAAACATAGATATCAAAACCTTAACTTTACCGCGTTCCTGATCAATCTCAATTACTTTGCCGTCAAGATTCTTAAAGGGTCCGTCGATAATGCGCACCGGTGAATCTGGCGCCACATCAATTTTGAATTTCGGTTCTTCCACGCCCATGCGTTTTTGCAAACCCTTAATTTCTTCATCGCTAATCGGAGTTGGCACAGTGCCAGTACCGATAAAACCGGTGACATTAGGGGTGTTGCGCACAGCATACCAAGAATCGTCAGTGACAATCATTTCCACTAAAACATAGCCAGGAAAGATTTTTTCTTCCACGACTTTGCGTTTGCCATTTTGAATTTTAATTTTCTTTTCTTTGGGTACCAGCACTTGGAAGATTTTGTCTTCCATGTCCATGGACTCAATTCTTTGTCTTAAGTTTTGAGCCACGTTCTCTTCATAACCAGAATAGGTATGAAGCACGTACCAGCGCCGGCCTTGATTTAAAGTTTGTTTGGCCATATTTTTTTAGAATAATTGTCTTGAAAGCATTTTTTCAATAATAGCGTTGAAAACGAAGTCCAAACCACCCAAAAGAGCAGCCACAACCAAAGATAAGCCAATCACCAATATAGTGTATTGGGTGGTTTCTTTTTTGGTGGGCCAGCTGACCTTTTTTATCTCTGCTATGGCAGATTTAAGATAGATGCCAATTTTTTCCATATTTTTAAGCTAATTTTAGCGCAAATTTATCTGATTTAAAAAAACAGCTTCCTCTGAGAAGCTATTACTTATAATTTAATAATATTGTATCAATAACTTCAATCAATGTCAAGATTGGTCAAGATTAACTTTAAAACAGCTTTTTGCTAAGATTTTTCTACTAGTTCCTTTTAAAGGCTCGGTTAGCTCAGTGGTAGAGCACCAGATTTACGCTCTGGAGGCCGGTGGTTCGAATCCATCACCGCGCTCGTTTCGGCATCTTAAAATTGCAGGGCTAGCTCAACTGGAAGATCATCGGACATTAAATCCAGATGTTGGTGGTTCAAATCCATCGCCCTACGCGCTTCTGCGTTCATTGATTAAACTCTCTGCATGCGTATAACGCCGAAGCACACAACCGTCATTTATCTCTTAATTAAATTTAAATGGCGGTTTTTTTATTGACAAAATTGACCAAATTGGCTCATCTAAATTATTCAAATACTATGACTTTGTCGTAGGGACTGGGCTTGTCCCTGTCCTGTTTTAAGAATTAAACGTAGATATCAACACAACGGTAAGCCACAAGGGCTTACCCTACACAACTCCTTTCTTGATAAAGTTTTATTTTTTTGGATAATCAGCGCTTATAAATAAATTAAAAATTAACATCCTGTTTGCTAATTTTTCAAAAAAATTTTATAATAAAGGAAACTATGGGAACTAATTTTGTTTTTTACGCTACAAAAATTTTAGCTGACCTAGCCAGAGATTTAATTTTTTTTCCTGTTTGGTGGTACACCAAGGGGTTTTTTGAATTGGCCACAAAAATTAGTGTTTTTTGGTCGGACAGTTTAAAAGGTTTGAACTTGTTGGTTTGGTTGAAGAACATTTTTGTGCCGATGTATGGTCAGCGCGATTTGACTGGTATCTTGGTTAGTATTTTCATGAGGATCGTGCAAATTATTTTAAGAAGCATTGGCTTTGCCTGTTTGTTGCTTTTGGGTTTGTTTGTAATTTTATTGTGGCTGGTAGCACCTCTTATTATATTATGGCAGATAATTTTTCAACTAAGCTGATATGGCAAAAACTTTATCTAAAAATTTAGAGTCGATTGTTTGTCAGGTTTGCGGTGGATCAACCAAATCAGCCGGTGGTCGTTGTCAAAACTGCGGTGGTTTGGGCGCCGGTCTTTTATTGGACGGCAGATTCATTTATACGGAGGCTAATTTATCTTGGCCTTTGATTGTTTTGCGTCAATTAAGAAAAACCGTTTATAATATTTTAGATTTTGCTATTATTGTGGTTGGTCTATTTGGTTTGGCTTCTTTGGTTTGGTGGTATGCTACCTTGCCAACTCAAGTTGCTGATATAGACCAGTTGCTTTTTTGGAAACAAAAACATTGGCTGATTTTAATTTTTTGGTTTAGTTTGATTTTTGACATGTTGATTGTTTATCGCTCCAGACGCCGTTTTTATGAAAATCAAAAAATCAACAAATTTAAACCACAAGACATGCCTAGAGATTGGTCGGGCATTGTTAAGGGGCAAAGAATTAACGCGGTCAACGCTTTAGATGAACCGTTGACTGTGGTTTTGGAAAAAACCTACATGATGGCCAAAGAGCAAAAACACGTGTTAATTACAACCCTGCATTTGTTTTATAATTTAGTGACAGTCAGTGGTGAGGTAGCTAATTTATTTGTTCGCATGAATGTTGATATCCAAAAACTTTTGGATAAGATTGGTCATCAGTTGGCAAAAATTCAGTCACAAACCGGCGCCACGATTTTGTCAGCCGAACTAAAGTTGGCTTTGGCCGGAGCCTATGTTGAAGCTTATGGCCACAATAAAAAACAAATAAGTCCAGTTGATATTCTTTTGCCCTTGTGGCGTAACGACAAGGTTTTGGCTGAAATTTTTTATGACTTGGCGGTTGATGAAGACAAACTAACCAATACTGTTGCTTGGTCTTGGATTAATGATCAGCTAATCTATAATTATCATCTATATAAAAAAACGGCGCGTTTTAAACCAGGCTCCAATATGGATCGGGCTTACACGGCCGTGGCTACGCCGTTTTTGGATCAGTTTTCTTTCGACTTAACAGCTGCCGCCAAGTATGGCCGTTTAGATGTTTGTGTTGGTCGCGATAAAGAAATTGAACAAGTTTTTGAACGCCTTAGCAGTGGTCAGCGAGGTATAGTTTTAGTTGGTTCGGAGGGTGTTGGTAAAAATGAGATTGCTGAAGGTATTGCTCAGCTGATGGTGACTGAAGATGTCCCCAAGATGCTTAATGATAAGCGTCTATTAGAGCTTGATTTGGCTAGATTGTTGGGCGGTGCTACACCGGCCGAAGCCCAAGATCGCATGTTGTCTGCTGTCAATGAGGCTGTTCATTCTGGTAATATAATTTTGTACATGCAAAATATTGAAAACGTCACCGGCCTAAGTGCCGGCTCTGGCGAAAGTTTAGATTTAGCTGAAATTTTAGCCTCAGCTATTAGCCGTCAGGGTGTTTATGTTTTTAGTACCTGCACTTCTCAGAGCTATACACAAAGTCTTGAGGGCGGACCATTGGGTCAAGCTTTATCCAAGATTGAAATTGATGAACCAGCCGACAATGAAGCTATTCAAATGATTGAAAGTAAAATCGCTTTTTTTGAAAATAAGTTTAAGGTTTTTTATACCTATGATGCTCTGGCGCAAGCAGTCAAATTGTCTCGTCGTTATATCCATGATCAGTATTTGCCGGAAAAAGCTATTAGTATTTTAGAAAAAGCCGGTGTGGCCACAGTCAGGCTTAAAGGCGAGAAAACTTTAGTGGGTGCCGACGAAGTGGCTGGCGTAGTTAGCGAAACAACTCATGTGCCGGTGGCCAGAGTTGGCGAAGCCGAGAGTCAGTTGCTTTTGAATTTAGAAGCCAAGATTCATGAACGTATGGTTGGTCAGGATGAGGCGGTCAAGATAGTGGCTGAGAGTTTACGCCGAGCCAGAGCCGAATTAAGAGAGGGCAAGCGACCCATCGCTAACTTTTTGTTTTTGGGGCCGACCGGTGTTGGTAAAACCGAATTGGCTAAAACTATTTCTGAGGTTTATTTTGGCAATGAAAATTACATGATTCGTTTGGATATGAGTGAATACCAATTAGCCGACAGTGTTGATAAGATGATAGGTTCGCCTGATGGCGCTTTAGGCTATTTAACAGAAAAAGTTCGCCAAGCGCCATTTTCCTTGGTTCTCTTGGACGAAATTGAAAAAGCTCATCCCGATATTTTAAATCTTTTTCTTCAGGTAATGGATGATGGCCGTTTAACCGACGGGCAGGGCAGAACTATTGATTTTACCAATTCCATTATTATCGCCACCTCCAATATCGGCGCTGTTTATATTCAAGATCAGGTTAGATTGGGCACCGATTTAGAAGAAATTTCCAGGGAGTTGGTTGATAAGTATTTAATTGAAAAAATGCGTCCCGAATTAATCAATCGTTTCGACGGCATTATTGTTTTTAAACCATTGGCTATGGGCGATGTTATTGCGATTGCCAGATTAATGCTCAACAAAACCAAAAATCTTTTGCAGGGTAAGGGTATGGGCTTGGAGGTTAGCGACTCAGGTTTAAAACTTTTGGCTCAGGCTGGCTTTGAGCCGGAGTTTGGCGCCCGCCCCTTAAGACGTTTATTGCAGGACAAAATTGACAATATCGTGGCTAATAAATTATTATCAGGAGAATTAACTCGCCGTGATGTGGTGGAAATTGATGATCAGGCAGAAGTCAAGATTCGCAAAGCTGCCAAGTTATAAAATAAAAAACGAGAAGTTTTACTTCCCGTTTTAAGTTTGAATTGTAATTTAGTTTTCAATAATTTCTGGAAAATTTTTATTGATAGTGGCTAATAAATCTTCATAAGACATTCTTCTGTCCCAAATAGAGCTATGGAAGTCAAAGTCTCTGAAGTCAAAGGCTATAATAGTTCCTTTTTTTGTTTGAAAGCGAAGCCTCTTTGAGTTTAGTTTGCCACCGACTAATCTTAATCTTTCCAAGGAATCCGGGAAAATTAAGTTGACACCTGGTTTGATTTTGTTACTTCTTTCTGTTTCGGCTTGGATCTCTTCAATCTTGTCTCTAAATTTTTTGATTTTTTTCTTATGCCAGGAATTTAAGGCTTCGTGAAAATCCGGATTGTTTAAAAATTCTTTAGCATTATCATTGTCTCCATAAAAAAACCAGATTTGATTGTTTATTATGGGTAGACCAGACTTATTTTCAAAAATTTTGATTAAGGCATTGTAGTCGTCAATAAATTTTTGAATGAATTCGTCTTTATCAGCAACGATTTGGCTGTGATAAGTAGTGCTTCGTTCGAGCATAGTTTGACCTCTGAAATTTTTAAAATTACAATTATTTAAAAGAACCGTTAAGGTATAGGTATATTAATATAAATATTCTTTATTGTCAATATTTTTTAAAAAATTATGTATTTTTACATTTTTTTAGCCACTTTTATTCTGTCGATGATTTTAACCGTTTTAGTTAAGAAATTAGCTAAAAAATTAAAAATCGTTGATTTACCCAACGAACAGCGCAAACATCACAAGGGAGCTGTGCCTTTATTGGGTGGGGTAGCGATTTTTTTGGCAACCGTTATTGTTTTATTTTGGCAAAAGGAAGCCTTGGTTAGCGGTAATTTGGCTTATCATCATTGGTTAGGCGTTTTGATTGGCGCTACTTTTTTGGTGCTTGGTGGAGTCTTGGATGATAAGTACAATCTCAAACCAAAGTATCAAATAATTTGGCCACTTTTGGCTTGTTTGTCGGTGGTAGCTGGTGGTGTGGGCATAGAAAAAATCACCAATCCCTTTGCCGGTTTGTTATTTTTAAATCAATGGAGTTTGCCTATTGGTTTTTGGTGGGGGCAGATGCACTATTTTGAAGTCCTAACCGATTTGTTTACAATTTTGTGGCTTATGGGCATGATTTATACCACCAAACTTTTAGACGGTTTGGACGGTTTGGTCACAGGTGTCGGCGCTATCGGTTCGTTGATTATTTTCTTGTTTACGACCACCACCCGCTATTATCAGCCAGATATAGCTTTAGCATCTTTGGTTTTTGCCGGAGCGTTGTTGGGCTTCTTGATTTTTAATTGGCGACCGGCTAAAATATTTTTGGGCGAGGGCGGTTCTTTGCTTTTGGGTTTTGTTTTGGGCGTCTTGTCAATTATTTCGGGCGGTAAAATTGCCATCGCTTTGCTGATTATGGGTATCCCGATTTTAGATGTGATTTGGTTAATAATCAGTCGCCTGAGTCAGGGTAAAAATCCTTTTAAGACTGCTGATCGTCGGCACTTGCATTTTCGGCTCTTAGACAGTGGCTTGGGTGTCAGAAAAACGGTTTTGGTTTATTATGTCTTGTCGGCAATTTTTGGTTTGAGCGCTTTGTTTTTGCAGTCAAAAGGTAAGTTGGTTTTGTTGGCTGTTTTAGGTCTGCTGATGCTGGCTTTAATTGTCTGGTTTGCCTATCTTGATAAGAAAAACAAGGCAATTTAAGCTTACTTGACAAAAATAGTTAAATAGCGTAATTTGATATTTGTAAATTAAACTAAATTAAAGTTATGTCGAAAATAGCTGTAATCAAAACCGGTGGCAAGCAATATAAGGTGAGCCAAGGTCAAATTTTAAATGTTGAAAAATTGGACGCCGAACTCGGTGCCAATCTTAAATTAGAAACTTTATTAATCACCGACGAAGCCGGCCAAGATGTTGAAATCGGTCAGCCGAGCTTGGGCGAGAAGGTTGAAGCCAAAATTTTAGAACATGGCAAGGCCAAAAAGGTGAGTGTGGTTAAGTTTAAAAACAAAGTCCACTACAAAAGAAATGTCGGCCATCGCCAACCTTTTACTAAATTGGAAATCATCAGCATCGCTTAAAAGTATTTACAAAAAAATAGAGATAAGAAAAACCACTATTTTAAAATAGCGGTTTTTTTGTTTTTTAATCTTTTTTCGGAGATCTTTTTATCAGAGAAATCTGTTCCAGTATGGCGGTGGTTTTTTTGCTGAGCTCATCAATCTCAGCGACTAAATTGCGACGATTTGGTGATAAATTAACGGCCTCTTTCTTGGCGACTAAATTAGAATTACTTTTGGCTCCTTGCAGTAAATTAATAGCTTCATTGGCGTTTGTTTGTAGGCGGATAATCTTGTTGCTAAGTGATCGACAAAATTCATTTATAAAATGAATAATTATTTCTGATAGTTCTTCTACGGAATAAGGTTCACTTTTTTGGCCGGTCTTTTCTTTAATACTGACTTCGTCGTAAATTTCTTGGAAATTATTTAAAGCCAGCAATGATCCCGATACATAGTAAGCATAGTCGCTTTTTTCTTGTTTGATTAGAGAGATTAAGCCGTTGATTGCTTCTAAAGTTTTTGTGTCTTGCCAGGTCGAAGAGGCTTTAGTAAGCACTTTTGTCAGCTCGTCAATAAATTTGTAAAAAGTATCAGCGCTATTGGTGATAATTTCTTCTGATTTTTTAGATTCTTCCATGTCTAACTCCTTGGAATTTTGAAAGTACGTTGATTATTTAAAATTTTAAGTAATTTTATTTCTATATTTTAAAGCATTGCCTAAAGTACTTTGATCGGCGTATTCCACGCTGGCGCCAGTCGGTAGCCCTTTGGCCAGACGACTGATTTTTTGATTCAAAGTGTGTTGTTTAAAAGTTTTTAACAAATAAAGGCAGGTGGCCTCACCCTCAAAATCAGGATTTAAAGCCAAAATCACTTCTTTGATATCGGTGTTGGTTTTTAGTTTATCAAGCAGAGTTTTGATTGATAAATTTTCTGGCCCTAAATTGTTGACAGCGTTGATAGTGCCACCCAAAATATGATACAGCCCATTGTATGATTTGGAATTTTCAATGGCCAAGAGGTCTTTGGTTTCACTGACCACACATAATAAACCACGATCGCGTCGATTATCTTGGCAAATTAGACAAGGATCGCTGGCGCTTAGATTGTGACAGACTGAGCAACGCTTCACATCATTTTTAAGCCGACTTAAATCTTGAGCCAATTCGTTTAGCCATTGGTTTGGTTGTCTTAGTAAAAACAAAGCATATCTTTCAGCCGTCTTGGGACCGACAGTTGGTAGCTCTGACAAGCGATCAATAATTTTTTGTATGGCTTCAGGATACTTCATAAGATAATGTAAAAACTAAAAGGTAAAAAGTAAAAAATTTGGTATCGCTTCGCGATGTTTTAATTTTTAAATAGATTATTAAAATCTGGCATACCACCCATGTCTTGCATTTTTTTGGCCATAATTTTTTGCACTTGTTTGATGCCGTCATTAAAACAGTCTTTTAAGGCGTTTTCCAAATTGTTTTGATTTTTGTCGGCGATATTTAATTCAATAACTTCCAGATTGCCGTTGATAACCATTTTAACACCATGCTTTTCAACGGTGATTTTTTCAGCCGACAAGGTGTTTTGCAAAGTTTTGGCCTGTTGTCTTAAGTCTTTGATTTGTTTGAGTTTGTTAAACATATTTTTTTATGATTTATGAATTTAGAATATTATAATTTTATCATCTACAAATACAAATTATTACAAATATACAAATTATAAAGTAGCAACTTGTTTTAAAATAAAAAATTAGCCATGTAATATTTGTAAATTTGTAGCAATTTGTATTTGTAGGAGCGTTAGAATTCTGGCAGTTCATCAGTAAAGCCCATTTTAGAGGCGTCATTTTTAAAGCTAACAGTAGTTTCTTCAAAACGTAAATGAACTGTGCCGATCGGACCATTGCGATGCTTGGCCACATAAACTTCGGCTGAGGTTTTTTCGTAGTCGGTTAGCTCTTCGGGCCGGTAATTACGGTCGGCAGATTTGCGATAAATAAACATTACCACATCGGCGTCCTGCTCAATTGAACCAGATTCTCTTAGGTGTGATAGTTTAGGAATGGCTGGTTTGTTTTGCTCCACGGCTCTGGCCAATTGTGATAAAGCCAAAATCGGCACATTTAATTCGCGAGCAATTACTTTAAGCGAGCGAGAAATTTCGGAGACTTCTTGGACGCGGTTGTCTTTGTAGCGACCGCGACCTTCCATTAACTGCAAGTAGTCAATAACTATAAGCCCCAAACCTTTTTCCATTTGCAAGCGTCGGGCTTTGGTGCGAATTTCCATAATATTACAACCAGCCGAATCGTCTATATAAATCGGCGCTTCGGCCAATTCACCCATGGCTTGGCCGATTTTGGAAAAATCGTCGTCAGTTTCATTTTCTGACAACTGACCAGTGCGCATTTTCCAAAGACTGACACCGGCTTGAGCGCAAAGCATCCTATCCACCAGCTGTTCTTTGCTCATTTCCAAGGAAAAAACACCAACCGGCACCTTGTTGATAACCGCAGCTTGACGGGCGATGTCCATGGCGAAAGAAGTTTTACCAACCGACGGTCTGGCTGCCAAGATAACCAAATCAGATTTTTGCAAACCGGCTAAAAGCTTGTCCAAATCAGCAAAGCCCGTGGTTAAGCCTCTTAACTTACCGCTTTGTTTGTGTAGCTCATCAATACGATCAAAGGCGCTGGACAAAAGAGAGTCAATCGGCGAAAAACTTTGTTTGAGAAATTTTTGAGAGACATTAAAAAGTTTTTGTTCGGCCGTGTCCAAAACTTGATCGATTTCTTCTTCTTCGTTGTAGCCCAGCTCAGCAATATCACTGGCCGCACTGATTAAACGCCTGAGAGTGGCCTTGCGTTGGATTAGGGTGGCGTAGTATTCAATATTTGAGGCAGTGCCGACTGAGTTGGCTAAATTAGCCAAGTAGGCTCGACCGCCAACTGCCATTAATTTATTTTTTTCTTCAAGTTTGTCGGTTAAAGTTAAAATATCAATCGGTTCATGTTTGCCGTAAAGTTCCACCATAGTCGCAAAAATCAGACCATTGGCATCTTTGTAAAAATCTTCCGCCTCCACCAAATCAGCTATTTTGATAATAGCATTTTTATCAATCAAAAGCGCGCCTAAAACAAATTGTTCAGCCTCGGTGTTTTGGGGTGATAATTTTTCTTGAATGTTGTCCGACATGCCTATATTTTGCCCTAACTTGAGCCATAAAGCAATATTGACAAATATAAAATATAATGCTAAATTTATATCATAGTAATTTGATAGGATATGAGATTTTCCACCAAGACAACCTATGGTCTAAGAGCCCTAATTTATTTGACCAACCAGCCAGCCAAGCAAAGTGTGCCCCTGTCGGCCATCGCTCAAGCTGAAAAAATTTCCCAAAAATACTTGGAAATTATTTTTGCCTCTTTAAAAAAGGCTAATTTGGTCAAGAGCTCGCAAGGCGCCGGTGGTGGTTATCATTTAGCTCGGCCAGCCAAAGAGATTAGTGTTTTTGAGATTATTAAGGCTTTGGAAAAAAACATGAATGTCTTTCACTGTGTTGATGAACATGGCAAGGTCTACTGCAGTCAAGCTTGCCATTGTGGCGTCACTTTGGTTTTGGCCAAAGTCCAGCAGGCTGTCAATCAGAGCCTCCGCTCCCTTAAGCTAAGTGAATTAGTAAAATAATTTACAAATACGAATTATTGCAAATATACAAATCCAAAATGACATGGTTATTTTTTGTAAAAAAGATGGCAGGATAATATTTGTAAAATTTGTATTTGTAGGAGTGTAAAAATTAAAAATTATTTAAAAATTATAAATATATGTATAACGAAAAAGTTTTAGATCACTTCAAAAATCCGCGCAACCAAGGCGTGATTGCCGATGCCGACGCTGTCGGTCAGGAGGGTAATCCTGTTTGTGGCGATATTATGAAGATTTATCTTAAAATTGAAAATGATATCATTAAGGATATCAAATTTGAAACTCTGGGTTGCGCCGCTGCCATCTCGGTGTCTTCGGCTTTAACCGAAATGGCCAAGGGCAAAACTTTAGACGAAGCTTTGGCTTTAACCAAAGATGATGTGGTCAATGATTTGGGCGGTTTGCCGGCGGTTAAAATCCATTGTTCTATGCTGGGCGTGGATGCGCTAAAACAAGCTATAAAAAAATATAAAGATGAACATAATAAATAATTTATAAAAATATGGAGATTTTAAAAAACATAGAAACTTCTTTGGCCAAAATTCGCCCTTCTTTGCAGGCCGACGGCGGTGACGTTGAGTTGGTGGGTTTCGATGAATCAACCGGCATCTTACAATTGCGCTTGGTTGGTGTTTGCGCTCATTGCCCTATGGCTGAGATGACTTTAAAAGATGGGATTGAAGCGCAGATTAGAGAAGATGTGCCGGCGGTTAAAAGCATCGAAAGAGTCTAATTAAAACGAAAATTTAAAAGCGAAAAACGAAAAGCTTATGGTGTGAATTCGCCAGCTGGCGAATTCACTATTTAATTAAATAAAATCGCGAAGTGACACCTAAGTTTTTACATTTTACCTTTTAGTTTTTACATTGTATATGTCTAAAATATATTTTGATCACAGTGCTACTACGCCACTTGATGATCAGGTGCTTGAAGCTATGTTGCCATATTTTTCACAAAATTTTGGCAACGCTTCGTCAATTCACAGCTTTGGTCAAGTAGCCGCCTTGGCGGTTGACAAGGCCAGAACTCAAGCTTCGGCTTTTTTAAATTGTCAAAGCGATGAAATTATTTTTACCTCAGGTGCTACCGAAGCCAACAACTTGGCGATTAAGGGCTTGGTTAAAGGTTTGGCTAATTTGGGTGTTAAAAAACCCCATGTTGTCACCACAGTCATAGAACACGACGCCATTATTGAGCCTTGTCGAGAATTGGTTAGAAACAATTTAGCCGAGGTGAGCTATCTGTCGGTTAAGGCCAATGGCGTTTTGGATACTCAAGATTTGTTGGAGGCCATTAAAGATGAAACGGTTTTGGTTAGTGTTATGTTTGCCAATAGTGAAGTTGGTAGTATTCAGCCCATAAAAGAAATTGGCAAAATTATCAAAAAGATCAACGAGCAGAGACTGGCTGCTTGGGAAAAATTGCGTCCTAGCGAGCGCGATCAAAAACCAACTCCTCTTTATTTTCATAGCGACGCTACTCAGGCGGTTAATTTTTTTGATTGCGATATGGCTTCTTTGCATTTGGATATGTTGTCTATGTCGGCTCATAAAATTTATGGCCCCAAGGGCGTTGGTTTGCTGGCAGTTAAAAAGGGCGTGCCGATTTCAGCTTTGCAAACCGGCGGTCATCACGAGAGAAATTTGCGATCCGGCACGCTTAATGTGCCTGGCATTGTTGGTTTGGGACGAGCCATTGAATTGGCCAAAGCTGAACAAACAGCCAATAATCAAAAAATTAAAGAAGTTCGTGATTATTTAATTGAGCGTATTAAGCAGGAAATTTCCGAGGTGGTTTGCAACACCGATGTTGAAGTGGCCACACCTTCACATGCTCATTTTTCTTTTTTGGGTGCGGAGGGTGAGGCGATTTTGCTGGCCTTAGACATGGACGCTGGCATCGCCGTGTCAACCGGTTCGGCTTGTGCTTCCAATACGCTTAAGGCCTCAAGAGTGCTTTTAGCTATGGGCGTTAAGACTGAAGATACCCACGGTGCTATCCGCTTTAGCCTTGGCAAGCATAATACCAAACAAGATGTTGACGAACTGATGAAGCACTTGCCTGAAATTGTTAAGAAATTTCGCGACATGGCCCCAGAGTATTAAATATTATTAGAGAATTTATATTAAATTAAAAAATAGCTAATTTTAGCTATTTTTTGTATTTTAAATAAGATATTGTTAAATTTACTTGACACTTTCTTTTATTTATGCTATTATTATAATATAGTAAGAAGCTATAAACCCTGCCTCGGGTTAGAGGTAAATAAAGGCGCAAGTAAGCGCAAAGGAGATTTAAAATGAACATTAACAATGAATTCGCATCCGCAAGACTTACTGCCGGTCAATTAAACGCCATAGTTAAAAAAATGGGCGGTTATGAAAAAGCTTTGGCATTTCTCAGTGGAAAAATCACTGTTTCTGAACCAATCCGTAGTTGGAGAGAACAAGACGGAGTGATTTATTTTACGGTTGTTTCTAATAGAAAAACCGGGCAAGAATGGATGGATTATTTTACCAGCAAGGGCAATAGAATCTCGATACGGGCAAAACAATTGCTCTTATCAGATGATTTTAAAAATACTATTACCAATAAGGTCGTGACAGAAATGGCGGTTTTGAAGGGAATGCTGTTTAATGATGGTGATCGAACTATTGACAATATTCGTGCTGAAGCTCGAAAAAGAAATTGGTCGGCTCCGAATGCTGAAGATGCCTGCTTAATCCGTGACATGTTTACGGATGAAGACTTAAAAACTATGGGTCTTTTCTGGCTTATAACGATGCACAAACCGATTGAAGATTCTGGCGGTGGTCCTGGCTTGCTCAGCGCGAATCGCGATGGCGACGGCGGTTGGCTGCGCGCGTACTGTGACGAGCCTGGCCACAGGTTCTATCGCGGCGGTGGTTTCGCTTTCACTGTCTCGCAAGTTGTTCTTGAATCTTAATTTTTTGATCTTTGATTTTTATTCTTAGACCTTGGTTTGTTTCAAACATTCCAAGGTCTATTTTTTTTGAAAAAAAATTATGGCCAGCTTTTTGACTAAACACTGTTTATAACCTAAAATTATATCAGTATTAAAATCAGTATTTTAATACTGATATATAAAAATATTTCAAACTATGTTTTTAAGATCAGCCAACAATCCAATATTGCGAGCTAATCGTGGTCATGACTGGGAGGCTTTTAAGGTTTATAACCCGGGAGTGATTTTTGCTGAGGGTAAGTATCATCTGTTTTATCGGGCCATGAATCATAGTCGGGATTGGCGTTCGTCTATCGGTTATGCTGTTTCTGAAGATGGCGAAAATTTTGAGCGTTTTGAGCAACCCTTGTTGGTGGCCGAATCGCCGGCAGAAAAACGAGGCTTGGAGGATCCGCGAATTACCAAAGTCGATCAGACTTATTACATGGCCTATGCTTCTTTTGATGGCCTTGATGTTCGTTTGAATATTGCCACTTCAAGCGATTTAAAAAATTGGCAAAAGCGTGGTCAGGCTTTGTCTGATTTTGAATTTTTAAAAAATGGCGGGCATAAAATTACTTGTCATGACGGCGAAATCGTTAATCAAGATGACGAACAATTGGACAAAGAGTGGTCTAAGTCCGGCGCAATTTTTCCGCAAAAAATTAACAATAAATACTGGCTGCTGTTTGGTGAGTATAATGGCTGGTTGGCCAATTCCGACGACGGCTTGCAGTGGCAGGTTTTGCCAGACACCTTTTTAAACCCGCGCTCTGGACAGGGTTTTGATAGTGCCTTTGTGGAAGTCGGTCCGCCACCAATTAAAACCGAGCTTGGCTGGCTGGTGCTGTATCACGGCATTGATCAGTGGCATACTTATCGTTTGAGTTTTATGTTGTTGGACTTAAATGATCCAACAAAAATTATTTACCGGCACAACGACTTTATTTTTGAACCGCTGGCCGACTATGAATTGCACAGCTCGCTGGTTGATATTGCCACGGGCGGTGTTGCTTCTGAGCAAGAATTATCAGGCGAAGAGCTAAGAAAACATAGTAATGAGAGCGTTGATCAGCGAAAAAAAATTACCGTCGTTTTTTGTTGCGGGGCAGTGGTGATTGACGATAAACTAAGAATTTATTATGGCGCCGGCGATGAATATATTTGCACTGCCGTTGCTAAATTATCTGATATTCTAGTCTTAGTTAAATAATAAAAAAGAGCCTATCAATTAAGATTGGCTCTAAATATTAAAATAGAGATTATCGTCTGCTATTATATCTGATTGTCGTGCAACGAGAAAGTCCTGCTGAGTAAAGGGGACACTCATTGTCTTTAGTTGAACTACAAATGCCTTCTTGGCATTTTTTTTCATACATTGGCTCAAAAGTTTTTGGATTAACACCCACAACTATTAAGCGTATAATTTCATCAAGCGTTAGCTTGGTAGGTGGTACGCCATTGGCAGTTAGACTTCCGTTTAAAAGCATTTGTCCAGATTCTTGGAAATACCATTCTTCAGCGCCGGCTACTTTACCATCTAAGGCAAGCTCCTTCCAGTTATTTGTTATAATTTCGCCTTTCACCATCTGCTCTTTTAAGCGGATTAGTTTAACAACCTCATAAAGCTTTAATCCTGACCTGCCGTCAACAAAGATTTGAACATTACCTGTTGTTTGTTGCTGAACAACAATTGATGCGTTGCCCCCGTAAACTGAACGGGCAAATTTGTTGATTTGTTGGTCGTCAGAACGGCAAACTGCCACCTTAATCTTATCACCCTTGGGTCCCGTAGTTTGGAAGATGTAGGAATTTTTTTCAAATTCTTCCTTGGTTTCCGTTAAAAACGATAATTGTTCTTGATATTTTACATCAAGGCCAACCATAACCCAACCTATTGCCTTAATTGGCTCATCAGGCCTTTGCTGTAGCCAAGTCTTAACAACGCCACCCAAGTCAAACGGTGTGCCAGAGCCCTTTAGGTCTTTGTCTGTGACGAATTTAAGAATGATGCTTAGAGCCGGATTGTCATTTATGCCGAGTGCTTTAGCAACTAAAGTTGCAGCGCATTCGCCCTCTTTACGGTTTTTGGTAGCGGTCGGATGCTCATCAAAACGTCCGCCCCCGACACCGATTAATAAAACGCCTTTAGCTTCGTAGTCTTCGGCTGATTGATTGTCTGGTGCTTTGCCACCGGTATTCCAGAAAATAATTTCGGCTTTGCTTATTCCGGGAAATTTAACTTCACCAAATCTTTTGAGCAACCAAATAGCTGTTATTTCATCAAGATGGGGCTTTTCATGGGTAATAATTGTCTGAAAACTCATTATAATCTCTCGCTTTCTGTAAATTGTTATTTAAAAGAACTAATATAAGTATAGCATATTTTAATATTTTTGTCAATAATAATCCTTAAAATTACTTTATTAACCAAATAACTTAGCTTATATTAGCTATTTTTTGATTAAAACAAAAAACCGCTCATTACAAAAATGAGGCGGTTTTTTAAATTACTTAGACAAACCACTAGCGTGAGCCACTAGGTGCGCCTGCCCGTCGATGTTTAAAAGTATAGTTTTTGGTGAGGCTATAACCACACTGTTTAATCGCTAAGTTTATTTTATAGATAAAACCTTTCTACTCCGTCATCCCACGCCATAACCACCCGCCGACTCTGTCATCCTAAGTCACGACTCTGTCATCCTAGGTCACGACCACTCCCAGCTCTGTCATCCCGAGCCACGACCATCTCCGACTTTGTCATCCCGGGCCGCGACCATCTCCGACTTTGTCATCCTGGGCCGCGACCCAGGATCCAGGGGTTAATCTATGCAGACGTGGAGTCTATTAATTCTCGTTAGTCCTGTTTGACCCTGGATTCCGGCTCGCGGGCCGGAATGACAAAAATGTCCTGCCAGACCTTGGATTCCGGCTCGCGGGCCGGAATGACAGAAAATACCACCCGCCGACTCTGTCATCCTAAGCCACGACCATCTCCGACTTTGTCATCCTGGGCCGCGACCCAGGATCCAGGAGTTAATCTATGCAGACGTGGAGTCTATTAATTCTCGTTAGTCCTGTTTGACCCTGGATTCCGGCTCGCGGGCCGGAATGACAAAAATGTCCTGCCAGACCTTGGATTCCGGCTCGCGGGCCGGAATGACAAAAAAAATAAAATAAATTTTACAATCAAGCGAATCAACCGGCTTCGCCAGTTAAACAAATACCACCAGCGTTTTAGCTGGTGGTATGTTTATTTAAAAATATTTTAAATAGTTCTTTTTAATTCTTCGATTGTGGTTAGACCCTTTAGGGCTTTAATAAAGCCATCTTCAATAATAGATAGGTCAATTGATTGGTCAAATAAATTTTGAGCCTCTGTTTTTTTGTCAGTCTTTATTATCAAAGAATCTAGACTTTGATTTGATTTTATCATTTCAAACAAACCAATTTGCCCCAGGTAACCGCTATGATTACAGTGCTGACAGCCGGCGGCATGACGCAGTTTTAAGCCGATTAAATCCTGATCCATAATTTCAAAAGTATTAGCCAAGTCCTGCCAGACTTTTTCATCTAAAGTGTAGTCAAAGCAACAATTTTCACACAGACGCCGAGCCAAACGTTGATTGATAATTAAATTGAATTTAGTTTGGGCTATTGATGAGTTAAGGTTGCCCTGAGCCATCAAGTTAAAAGCTTCCCAGGCGCTTTGAGCTTTTAGACTTATAATAATAGTTTTACTTGACGATAGGCTAGCTAAAATTTTGGCATCAAAACCGAGAGGCGGTTCGTCAAGATAAATAATATCCGCATCTTGTTTGGTCACGGCCAGCAGTGCCTGATCCCAGTCTCTGGGTGTTTGATTTTTAACAAGCACTTGGTTAATTCCGCGCAGTTTGATTAATTCGTTGCTTGATAAACTATAAACATTTAAATTAATTGAATTGCAGGCCAAAAGCCAAGCCAAGGCTGTGGTAGTTTTGCCGGAGCTTTCAAGTCCGCTAATAATTGAAATACCTTTGGCGTATAAATTGGCTTCCATTAAATCAAAATGATTTTGGCTCAAGCCCAATTCATCTAAAAATAACAATTCGTTTTTTTGAGCCTTGGTTTTTAGATTAATAATTTCTCCGCGACCGGTTTTAATAATAGAGGCCTCGATTTTAACTTGCCGGCCATCTAAATTCAGATTAAATGAACCGGAATAATTTTCTTTGTCCAGTTTGGCCAAGTCTTTAAAATGATCAAAAACACCTAAGGCCACTGCTTGGTCAAAATAAAAACTATCACCAAATTGGCCATAGCTTTTGTATTTAACTTCCAAACTGCCATCAAGAATAATTTCCAATTGAATATCAGAAACTTCCTGATCAAGGCCGTAGCTTATCAGTTTGTTGACGGTTTTGGAGATTATCGGTTTGCTAAATAGATTAAGATTGCCAAGCATAATATAATGTAGTATAACATAATTTTACAGATGACTAAAGTTAAAATATGTGTTAAGCTAATGTTGTATGATTAATAACTTTATCGCCAGTTTTTTTGGCAAATTCCTAATAAAAAGAGAGGCCTTGATTAAGGCTTGGTTTGAGTATTTCTCTTTTAAGCCGGCAAAAATTTATTGGTTGGTCACTGCCATTATTAATCTTTTGCTGTGGCTTTTAGCTTTTTTGATTAAGCGTGGTTTAAATCAGGATTTGGCTATTTTGCACTATAATATTACTTTTGGTATAGACTACTTGGCGCCTCGTTCTCAGGTTTATTTTTTGCCGTTAATTGCTTTATTGCTATTTTTTATCAACGCCGGTTTATCTTTTATCTTTTTAAAAAAAGATAAGTTTATTTTTAGCTTGCTATTAATCTCTGCCTTGGCTCTCAATGCTTTGGTTGGCTTGGGCTTGTATTCAATCTATTTAGTTAATTTTGTAAAAATATTTTAATATGTTGGAGTTTTATGTTATCAAAACTTTATTTTTAGCAACCTTGGCTTTTGTTTTTACAATTGCTTGGACGCCTTTATTGTCTAATTTTCTTTACAAATTCAAGCTAGGTAAGCAAATTAGAAATAATGGCTCTACGCCGATTTTTTCCAAGCTTCATGCTAAGAAAAGTGGCACGCCAACTATGGGTGGTGTGTTGATTTGGATAACTACGCTTATTTTTGCTGGTTTGTTTTTTGGCCTGTCAGCGATTTTTCCAGGCTCACTCTTGGGTAAACTTAATTTTTTAAGTCGAACCGAAACTTTATTGCCTCTGGGAGTCTTGGTGGCTTCGGCTTTGGTTGGCTTGCTTGATGATTATTTAGATGTCCGAGGTAAGGGTGTTTTGGGTGGTGGTGGCTTAAAGATTAGACATCGTTTATTGATTTATACTGTTATTGCTTTGATCGGTGCTTTATGGTTTTATTTTAAGCTAGATTGGGATCGTTTTCATGTGCCTTTTGTTGGTGCTTATAATTTGGGTTGGTGGTATATTGTGGTTTTTGTTTTGGTAATTGTGTCTACGGCTTTTTCTGTCAATGAGACAGACGGCTTGGACGGCTTGGCTGGAGGAGTACTGCTTACTAGTTTTTCGGCTTATGCAGTGGTTTGTTTTATGCTGGGCAAATACGATTTGGCGGTTTTTTGTGCGGTTATTGTTGGCGCTTTGTTGGCCTTTCTATGGTTTAATATTAATCCGGCTCGGTTTTATATGGGGGATACTGGCTCCATGGGTTTGGGAGTCACCTTGGGTGTTATAGCTATGTTGACTAATACAGCTTGGCTTTTACCGGTTATTGGCTTGGTTTTTGTAATTGAATCATTGTCGGTTATCATCCAATTAATTTCTAAAAAATTGCGACATGGCAAAAAAGTTTTTTTGTCGGCGCCGATTCATCACCATTTTGAAGCTTTGGGCTGGAGTGAACCAAAAGTGGTTATGCGACTTTGGGTAATTGCCGGTGTTAGCGCCGCTTTAGGTTTGTCCTTTTTTCTTTTGGATAAATTAATTTAAGCTTATGATCTGGCAAAAAAAGTCGGCTCAAGCTTCGGAGCCGGATCGTTCTTTGGTGGTGGCTATTTGGATTTTGGTGGTTTTTGGTTTGATTATGCTGGCCAGTGCTTCGTCGGTCGTTGCCTACAATCAATATCAAGACGGTAATTATTTTATTAAACACCAACTAATTAATTATGTAATCGGTTTGGTGGTTTTTTTATTGTTGTCGCGTTTGGATTTCCAGTATTTTAAAAAATTGGGTCTGCCTTTGTTTATATTTTCTATTATTTTGTTGCTTTTGGTTTTTGTGCCGGGTTTAGCGTCAGGCAGTCGAGCTCAAAGTTGGATTAATATTTTTGGTTTTTCACTGCAACCCTCAGAATTAGTTAAACTTTGTTTTTTGATATATTTGTCGGCTTTGTTTGCTAATGGGCGCTCGGCATCAGAAAAAACTTTGCCGTTTTTCATAACTTATGGCATAATTGCTTTTTTGATGCTGTTGCAACCGGATTTGGGAACCTTAATCATTATTACAGCGGTGGCTTTGTCGGTTTACTATACTGCAGGTGGTCGTTTAAAAATTATTTTAGCATTTTTTGCTTTAGGTCTTTTAAGTCTTTTGGTTTTGGTTTCAATTAATCCTTATCAAAAAAATCGTTTCCATTGTTTTATTGATCCAAATTTTAGCCCCAAAGAATATTGTTATCAGATTAATCAGTCGTTAATTGCCGTTGGCTCAGGCGGTTTAATTGGTCGCGGTATTGGTATGAGTCGTCAGAAATTTTTATATTTGCCAGAGGTACAAAACGATTTTATCTTTGGCATTATTGCTGAAGAAATTGGTTTTATATTTTCCTCGGTCTTGGTCTTGCTTTATGTTTTTATTTTTGTTAAAGGTTATAAGACGGCTTATAGGATTAATGACGATTTTGGCAGGAATCTGGCCATCGGCATCGTTGTTTGGCTTATGGTTCAGGCCATTGTTAATATAGGTGGCGTGATTAATTTTATGCCCATGACCGGCGTGCCTTTGCCTTTAGTTAGTTATGGTGGCTCCGCGGTCTTGGCTAATATGGCCGCTTTAGGGATTTTGGTTAATATCAGTAAAAACACCCGACATTAAATTTATGAATAATCATCAAGAAAAAAAGTTGATAGTTTTGAGTGGTGGCGGTACCTTGGGTTCGGTCACTCCGCTTTTAGCAATATATGATGAATTAAAAAATGATTACAATTTTTTATTCATCGGCACGGAGAAGGGTGTGGAGAGAAAAATTGTTGCCGATAATGGCTTGCCATTCTTGGCTATTAAAAGCGGTAAGTTGCGTCGTTATTGGTCTTGGCAAAATTTTATTGATCCGTTTCTTATTTTGGCCGGCTTCTTTCAGAGTTTTTATATTTTTAAAAAATATCGTCCATCTCTTTTTATTAGCGCTGGTAGTTTTGTTAGCGTTGGCTCGGCTTGGGCAGCTTGGTTTTTACGAGTGCCAATTTTAATTCATCAGCTTGATTATGATCCTGGCCTAGCCAATAAATTGATGGCGTCTTTGGCCAGCAAGATAACGGTTAGTTTTAAAAAATCTCTTAAAGATTATGGCAACAAGGCTATCTGGACTGGTTCGCCAATTAGACATTATTTTTTGAAAAATAACGTCAGCCAAGCCGAAGCCAAGAAGCACTTTTCCTTTAAGGAGGATAGTCCGGTTATTTTTGTATTAGGCGGTGGTACAGGCTCTTTAATAATCAACCACCTAGTTATTGATAATCTGCATAATTTGAGCCAACTCTGCCAAATTATTCATTTGAGTGGTAATGGCAAAGAACCCAAGATTGACGATTCAGAGACCTATCTTAAATTTTCTAGTTTTAGTCAGCAAGACATGATCTATGCTTATCGAGCCGCCGATTTGGTGGTAAGTCGAGCTGGCATGGCTACTTTATTGGAACTGGCGAACTTGTCTAAACCGTCTATTATTATTCCTATGCCAGACTCTCATCAGGAGACTAACGCCAAGGTTTTAGCAGAAGCCGAAGCAGCCTTGGTTTTAAAACAAAAAACCCTAACCTCTTTAGATCTGTATCGTCAAATTAAAAAATTATTAGCCGATGAAACAAAATTGAAAAAAATGGGTGAGAATCTCCACCAAACTTTAAAAACCAACGCCAACAAAGAATTGGTGGAGATTATAAAGAAAATAATGTAAATAATGTCAAATTCCTGCCTGCGTACTTGCAGGTAGGCAGGTCCAATTTCCAATGTCAAATCAAGCCCAAAGTCCAAAACCCAAATTTTGATATTTGAGCTTTGAATTTTGTTTGACATTTGTAATTTGGACTTTGAAATTATAGTTATGGATTTTTCTAAAATAAAAAGTGTATATATGATCGGTATCAAGGGGGTCGGCATGACTATGTTGGCTCAATATTTGGCCGAACAGGGCATAAAAATTAGCGGTAGTGATACGGCTGAAGTTTTTATGACTGATCAGGTTCTAGCTAAGGCTGGTGTCTTGGTTAAACTTGGTTTTTTTGCTAATAATTTACCAGCCGATGTGGATTTGATTATATATTCAACCGCCTACAACGACACTAATGAAGAAGTGGCTTCAGCTAAAACTAGTGGTAAAAAAATTATGACCTATGCCGAGGCCTTGGCTGATATTTTTAATCAGAGTTTTGGTATTGCTGTGGCTGGTTCTCATGGCAAGACTACCACTACGGCTTGGCTGGGTTTTGTTTTATCTCAGGCTGGCCTTGGTCCTAATGTAATGGTTGGCGCGCGCGTGCCACAGTTTGATGGTGCTTCGTTGTCAGGCAAATCAAATTTGTTGGTGGCCGAAGCTGATGAATACCAAAACAAACTGGCTAAGCTCAAGCCAAAAATGATTCTTTTAAATAATGTGGATTATGATCACCCGGATTTTTTTCCAGATAAAGACTCATATGAAAAAGTTTTCAAAGATTTTGTTGCAAAGCTTACAGCCAAAGATTGTTTGGTGGCCAATTTTGATAATGCAGTTATTAGACAGCTTTGTGTTGGTCTGCCGGCAAAAATTTTAAGCTATGCCCTTGAAACTGAGGCGGAATTTAGGGCCTTTGATATTAAATACCAAAATGGCAGACAATATTTTAAAGTTAAAATGGGCGATGATGATTTGGGTGATTTTTCCATTGCCTTGCTTGGCCATCATAATATTGCCAACGCCTTGGCGGTAATTGTGGCTAGCTTAGAATTAGGTGCTGACTTACACTTGGTTAGAAAGGCCTTATCAGAGTTTACCGGCACTAATCGTCGTTTGGAAAAATTGGGTCAATTTAAGCAAGCCATTATTTATGACGACTATGCTCACCATCCGGCAGAAATCAAAGCCAGCGTTGAGGCTATTCGTCAATTATATCCGGACAAGAAATTAACTGTGGTTTTTCATCCTCATACTTTTAGTCGAACTAAAGTCTTTCTAAATGATTTTGCGGGTAGTTTTGATAATGTTGATAGGTTGCTTGTCTTGGAGGTTTACGCCAGTGCTCGAGAGACAAGCAGTGTTGTGGGCAGTCAGGCTTTGATTGAGGCTATCCAAAAATTTAAGCCGGCTTTAGAAATAGTTTATCAGGCCGATCTAAAACAGGCCGAAGCTTATTTACGCCAAACTTTACAACCGGACGAAGTGGTAGTTTTAATGGGTGCTGGTGATGTTTTTCGTATAGGTCAAAATTTAGTTAGCAATTAAAATTTATGATTGAAGATAAAATAAAATCTAATGTAGCTTTGGCGCCTTTAACTACCTTTAAAATCGGCGGTCCAGCCGAATTTTTTGTCTTAGTTGATAATGAAGCTGAATTAAAGGAGGCTTTGGCCTGGGCTAAAGCCAAAGGCAAACCATATTTTATTTTAGGTGGCGGTAGCAATTTGCTGGTTAGCGATCAAGGTTTTACCGGCTTGATTATTAAATTAAATAATCAAGAAATTAATTTTCAAAACGGCAGTCTGTTGGCTGATGCTGGCGCCAGATTAAGTGATTTGGTGGCTATGTCGGAGGTTAAAGCTTTGAGTGGCTTGGAATGGGCAGCCGGTATTCCGGGTAGTGTGGGCGGGGCTATCAGGGGTAATGCCGGAGCTTTTGGTTTGGCTATGGAAAATTCTGTTAGTGAAGTTAAATTTTTTGATGTTGAAGAAAATAATTTTAAAACTTGGCCGGCAGATAAACTTAATTTTACTTATCGCCACAGTTTGTTTAAACAAGACCAGACAAAAATAATTTGGCAAGCAAGTTTTTCGTTAACAGCCGGCGATCAAACTGAAATTAGCCAAAAGATCGCCGATATTATAGATCAGCGACTCAAACGTCAACCAAACTTACCCAGTGCTGGTTGTGTTTTTAAAAATTTGTCAGCCTCAAAAGACTCGCTTAAAAATTTTGATCCTAAAGATCAAATTAAAGGCAATAAAGTGGCTTGCGGTTTGGTGGTGGAAAGTCTAGGCTTAAAGGGCTCTAAATTTGGTCAGGCCAAAATCAGTGAAGAACATGCAAATTTTATTGTGAACTGTGGCCAAGCTACGGCCAAGGATGTTAGAGGTTTAATTGAACAAGTCAGACACGAAGCTGAAGCTAAGTATGACCTAAAATTAGAAGAGGAAATCCAATATTTGGGCTTGTTTTAAGTTGATTATTGTGTTAATATATATTAAAACAGGCCTAAAGCCTGTTAGTTATAGTTTTTATTATGAAATTAAAAATTAGAAAAAGATTTTTATTAATCTTAGCTATCTTTTTAGCAATTGTAGCTGTTGCCTGGAATATGTATTTTAATCAGGCACCTAAGGTTGAATATACAACAGTTAAAGCCACGAGAGGTAAACTGATTCAAACAGTTGCCGAAACAGGCACACTTAAGCCGATTGATGAATTGGAGCTTAACTTTTTAAGTCCTGGCAAGGTTTCTCAAATTATGGTTGAGGTTGGCGCGCAGGTGAAAAAAGATGATATTTTAGCCAAGCTTGATGACTCTGATTCGCTAATTAGAGCCAAAGAAGCCGAGGCCAATGTTTTAGTGGCTCAAGCCAGATTAAATAAATTAATCGCCGGCGCTTCCAGCCAAGATATTGCCGTAGCTGAAGCTAATTATCAAGCAGCGGTTGATGATTTAGTCAAAACTAAAGACAGTCAAGCTGAAGCCTTAAAACAAGCGCAAAAAACCTACGACGACTTAATGGGTTTTGGTAACGGGACTAAATCAACTTACCAGCAAACCTATGAAAATCGGGCTGAGTCGCTTTTAACCACTCTAGACAACAAAATGATTGTCGGCGTGGCTGCCTTGGACGCTGTTTTAAGAATTACCGATGATAATGATTTAAAAAATTATTTAAGCATTAGAAATGAACAGTATTTAATTGACACTAAAAACGCTTATACTTTAGCTAAAAATACTTTAGACGCGACTGCCTCTAAAAAACCAACAAACTCCACAGATCTTAAAGCGCTTAATACTTATTACAGCTCGATGATTAATTCTTTGAATTTGGTTTTTAAAGATTTGAATTATTGTTTTAATGCCTTGGAATATAGTCTTATTTCCACCAAGTTAACTCAGGCTCAGCTAGACTCTTTTAAGTCTGGTATTGCTACTCAATCAACCACTATTTCCACGGCTGTTAATACTTTACAAAGCGCCAAACAATCTTTAGATGACGCTGATGTTGCTTTAAACAACGCCATTATTAACGCCAAAAACGCTTTAAACACAGCCAAGGCCACTAGTGACAAATTAATCGTAACGGCTGAAGCCAGAGTCAAAACTACCGAAGCTCAGCTAAAACAGGTTTCTGCCTCTGCTCGAATTGAAGACATTGCTTTATCGCGTGGTCAGCTCCAGCAAGCTCAATCATCATTAGATTTAATTAGAAATCAAATCACCAACAATACCATCAAGGCACCGATTGACGGCGTGGTATCAAAAGTTAATTATAAGGTTGGCGAGCAAACCTCATCAGCCAAGCCGGCCATGGTTATGATTGCTGAAAATCACTATGAAATTGAAATTGATATTTCTGAAACCGACATCGCCAAGGTAAAAATTGATGATTTGGTGGTTGTCACCTTGGACGCGTATGGCGATTCAATTAAATTTGACGGTCGAGTTATCTTCATTGAGCCAGCCGAAACAGTTATTCAGGGTGTCACATATTACAAAGTTAAAATTGACTTCACACCAGGTGATAAAGAAATTAAGCCAGGCATGACAGCTACAGCCGAAATAAAAACCGCTTCTAAGGATGATGTTGTGATGGTGCCGGCACGAGCGGTCATTGAAAAAGACGGTAATAAATTTGTGCGAGTTTTGTATGGTACAGAACCTTCCGATAGCTTGGTTAAATTAGGCCTAACCGGTGATGGCGGTATGGTGGAAATTATTTCCGGCGTCAATGAAGGAGATGAAATTGTCACTTACACTAAGGATAATAGTAAAAAATAAATAAACACCACAAAGTTATAAAATGTTAATTTCTCTTGATAATATAAAAAAAGAGTTTCGCAATGAAGAAATCGTCACCAAAGTTTTGCACGGTTTGACTTTTGATATGGAAAAAGGGGAATTTGTTTCCATTATGGGTCCTTCTGGTTCCGGCAAGTCAACACTCATGCATATTATGGGCTTTTTGGACAGAGCAACTTCTGGTACTTATAAATTTGGTGGTAAAAATGTTACTAGTTTGTCAGATGATGATTTGGCTAAGTTGCGCAACGAAGAGATTGGTTTTGTTTTTCAGGCCTTTAATCTTTTGCCCCGCACCAGCGTCTTGGATAATGTTAAATTGCCTCTGGTTTATCGTCATCGTCGTGATCTTGATCCCACCGAGCAAGCCACTAAAGTTTTAACTAGTGTCGGTTTGGAGCATAGACTTAATTATTTTACCAATCAAATTTCTGGTGGTGAAAAACAGCGCGTGGCCATTGCCCGAGCCTTGGTTAACGAGCCTTCGGTGATTTTTGCCGATGAGCCGACAGGCAATTTAGATTCCAAATCAGGCGTGCAGATTATGAGATTACTTCAAGATTTAAACGAAGAGGGGAATACAATTATTTTAGTCACTCACGAAACCTATACTTCCGAACACGCTAAGCGCATTATTAAAATAAAAGACGGCGAAATTATCGACGACTACAAAGTTAAAAATCGTCGTTTTGCCAATGAAAAAGAATTGTTGAAATAAAAAAGCCGCTTGTTTGAGCGGCTTACGCGTTAGTTTGCTTTTTCTATTGTGTTAAGGATGTCAGTTAAATCCTGTTCATGAAGAACATAGGTGCCTTCATCTAAGCCAAGATAGATATAGTTAATTGATGCGCTGTTGTTTGCTATATCGGTTAGGCAATCAAAATCCAAATCTACTTGAGCTAAGTTATAATTTACTGGCTCCCCAGGAATCATTAAATCATCTTTGTTATAAGTATCAGTGATGGCGAGCATTATTCTATTCAAACATTTTTGGTTATTAATATCAATAAACTCGGCAAGGTCTTTGGGCATAGCAATGAAAAAATTTTTTTTGCAAACTCCCAATTCAGTCTCTTCAAAGCGATATAAAGGATTTTCTTGGAAACTCTTCCTTAGCAACTCCTTGTCAATTTTTAGAAGCATTTTTTCTCCAATATTTAAAGTACAAAACAATTTTTACTATATATTATAATTATATCATACTTTAAGAAAAATGTCAAGACATTACCTATATTTCAGGGAATTAATCCTAAATTCGTTAAAGGGTTTGCGTCAAAACAAGCGTCGCAGTTTGTTGACGGCTTTAGGTATAATTATCGGCGTTAGCTCGGTAATTATTATTGTTTCTATCGGTGCTGGCGCTCAAAATTTAATTTTAGCTCAAGTTGAAAGTTTTGGTCCGACTCTGGTTGGTGTCTTGCCTGGTAAATCAGAGGAAAACGGACCTCCGGCTAGCGTCTTTGGTGTTAGCATAACTACTCTGACTTATGAAGATGCTTTAGCCCTAAAAGAGCCACGCAATGTGCCGGGCGTGGTCGAGGTCGAGGCTTATACTAAAAGTGTGGAGAATGTTAGCTATGGCGCTAATCAGGTTTCGGCTACGGTTAACGGTGTAAATACTGGTTTCTTGCCGATTGAAAAGGGTGAGGTGGCTTCGGGCCGTTTTTTTAGTGAGTCTGAAGAAAATACCATTAGCAAAATAGTTGTCTTGGGCGCTGTGACCGCTAGAGATTTATTTGATAACAGCGAGCCTATTGGTAAAACCATTAAAATTAGAAACCAAGCCTTCGAAGTAATCGGTGTTTTGAAAGAAAAAGGCACGGTTGGTTTCCAAACTTTTGATGATCAAATTTTTGTGCCAATCAAAACTGCTCAAAAAATTATTGCCGGTGTTAATTATGTTGGTTTAATTCGTTTAATGATTGATAATGAGGCTAATGTGCCTCAGGCCATAGACAACGTTAAACTGACATTGCGTGAAAGACATGGCATAGACGATCAATCAGGTGGTAATGATGATTTTTCGGTTAGAAGCTCAGCCCAAGCTATTGATACTATTAAAAATATTACCAATGCTCTGAAATTTTTCTTGGCGGCTATGGCCGGCTTGTCGCTGTTGGTTGGTGGTATTGGTATTATGAATATTATGTTAATTAGAGTGTCTCAGCGCACTCGTGAAATAGGTTTGCGTAAGGCTGTTGGTGCTAATAATCGTGATATCCGCTGGCAGTTTTTGGTTGAGTCATCAGTCATTACTTTAACCGGTGGCTTGGTTGGTATTATTATTGGTGAAGTGTTGTCTTTTTTAATCGCTTTAATTATTAATAATATGGGTTATAATTGGGGCTTTCATTTTTCCTGGTTTTCCATTGTTTTGTCGGTTTCTATTTCTGTCAGTATAGGTATAATTTTTGGTTTATATCCGTCTTTTCGCGCTGGCAAACTTAATCCAATTGAAGCCTTACGTCACGAATAAAATATGTCAATAATAGATTTTTTCAAAACCGCTATAAAAATAATGATTGCTAATAAAGGGCGAACTATTTTAACTGTGCTGGGCGTGGTCATTGGTATTGCTTCGGTAATTATTGTTTTTTCAGCTGGCGAGGGAATATATTCTTTGGTGGTTGGCCAAGTTGAGTCTTTTGGTATTGATATTATTGAAACTGAAATAAAAGTGCCGTCCAATAAAAAAGGTCAAGCTGGTGAAAGTGAATCAGCTCAGGCTTTGGCGACTGGCGTGCAAATTACCACCCTAACTTTAGATGATATGGACGCTGTGTCTAAAAGCGCCAATGTTAAGGCAGCTTATGCTGGCATTATGGGCCAAGAATTGGTTAGCTATCAATCCAGTAATCGCAAAGCTTTTTTGTTTGGCACTTCAGCTGCTTATATTGATATTGATAAAAGCCAAGTGGCTAGCGGTCGTTTTTTCACTGAAGCCGAAGATCGCTCGCTGGCGATGGTGGCAGTTTTGGGCTCGAAAATGAAAGAAAAATTATTCGGCGATCAAGATCCTATCGGTCGTTTTGTTACTATTCGTAAAGAAAGGTTTGAAGTGGTTGGCGTTATGGAAGAAAGAGGCGCCGTGATGTTTATGGATTTTGATGATTATGTGTACATCCCGGTCCGCACCATGCAGAAAAAAATTATGGGTATTAACCATATTATGTATATGGTGCACCAACTTAAAGATGTTGATTTGGCTTTTGATACGGCTGAAGAAGCCAGATATATAGTTCGCCAAAACCATGATATTACCAATCCCGACAAAGATGATTTTCGAGTCGTAACCATGATTGAGTCTTTAGCTATGTTAAAAACTGTCACCAATGCTATCACTTGGTTGCTTATCGGTATCGTAGCTATTTCTTTAGTTGTTGGCGGTGTGGGCGTTATGAATATTATGTATGTGGTAGTCTCGGAGCGTACTTCAGAAATTGGCTTGCGTAAAGCCGTCGGCGCTACTTTTCGCGATATTATGTTGCAATTTTTAATTGAATCAGTCTTGATCACGCTCTTGGGTGGTATTATTGGCATTGCTTTGGGTATTGGAGCTTCTTATCTAATTGCCGTTGGTGCCAGAAACTACGGCTTGGCTTGGAAATTCATTGTACCACTCAAAGCTTATATTGTGGCCATAGGTTTTTCCACGGTTTTTGGTGTTCTTTTTGGTTTGTATCCTGCCAGACAGGCAGCCAGACTTGATCCGATTGAGGCCCTAAGAAACGAATAATTAAATTTAGATTTTTGTTTTTTGTCTAAAAAAATGTTATAATAAATTTAGCAATTTTTTAGGGAAATTGTGATTTTTATAATATGTTTGGCAAGAAAAATAAATTAAATTTATTATCACTTTACGCTGAAGAGGTTAAGGAAGAGGTGATTGATGTCCTGAGCTGGCGACGCCGGCAAAGGAGTCAGCGCCTTATTTTATTTTTAAACTATGCAGTTTGGCTATTGGTGGTGATTTTAGTGGTTCTTATTGCCAATGTTTTAATTTTTTTGCCGAGTTTTAAAAAAATTTATTGGCAGGCCTTGGCTGGTAAAGGTGCCTTAGAAAAAACTTCAGCTTTGTTTGACAAGGGTAGTTGGCAGGAATTGGCTAAAATGAGCGCTGAGGCTGAAAATGATTTTAGTAATGCTTTGGGCGAGTTAAAAAAAATTAGGTTTACACCCTTGGGTTGGTTGCCTTTTACGCACGACAAATTAAACGACGGTATTTATTTATTAAGAGCCGGCAGTTCAGTTAGTCGATCTTTGGCTAATAGTTCAAAATTGATTGACGAATTTTTTTCAATCATGCCGGATAAAGTCGCTTTTAATTTGGCCAGCCTAGACAAGAAACAAAAACGTGATTTAATAAAATTAATCGCCGATAGCCAAAATGATTTAGCGCAAGCTAAAGACGACTTAGCGCAAGCTAAAAATGATCTGGCTAAAATAAAAAATCGTCAATTACTAATTAACCAAGGCTTGGATCTTGACGAACTAGCTCTTAAAATTAAAACCAATGAAGATCGTTTATCCAAAGCATGGACTTTGTCAAAAGTTTTGCCGATTTTAGGTGGTTATGGCGAGCCGGCTAAATATTTATTTGTTTTGCAAAATAATGATGAACTTAGGCCGACCGGTGGTTTTATCGGCACCTACGGCTTGGCCAAAATGACTGACGGCGATTTAAGTTATTTAAGTACTAGTGATGTTTATCACTTGGATATGCCGGCTAAGGATAGTTTAAAAATTGAACCGCCGGCTGAATTAAAAAAATATTTAGGTGTTGATAATTGGTATCTGCGTGATGCTAATTGGTCGCCTGATTGGCAACAAAGCGCCAAAAAGATTGCTTGGTTTTACACTCAAGAAAATAAATTATCGCCCCAGCCCAGTGACTTAGATGATTTTAAGTTCATTATTGGCTTAACACCTAAGGCAATAATTGATTTACTTGGCTTAACTGGGCCCATTACTGTCCGAGGCTTAACTTATGATCAGTCTAATTTTATGGCGCTGTTGCAAGATTCTACTGGCCGAGATTATTCTCAGCTGGGTTTGTCGTCATGGGATCGCAAATCAATTATTGGTGATATCACAAAATCTATGCAAACCAAAATTTTTGCCGACCTGAATAATGCTTGGCCAAAATTATTGGAAATAGTCAGTCTTAATTTAGATGAGAAAAATATTTTAATTTACACTACCGACCAAACAATTTATCAGCTAGCCAAAGACAATGATTGGCTGGGAGAAATAAAACAAACAGCTGGTGATTATTGTATGGTGGTTGATGCTAATATGGCTGCCTTAAAAACCGATGCTGTTGTTAGTAAGAGTCTGGTTTACAATCTTCAAGAAACTGACGATGGTTTAGTGGCTCATTTAAAAATAAACTACGGCAACAGTGGCAAATTTAGCTGGAAGACCACTCGCTACCGAACTTTCACCAGAGTTTATGTGCCTAAGGGTAGTCAGTTAATAAAGGCTGCCGGTCATGTTGGTGATCAGGCTGATGTGGTTGTTGGCGAGGAGCTTGGCCGAACTTATTTTGGCGCTTTTGTTGAAATTGAACCAGGAAAAATCGGGGGCTTGTCATTTGACTATAAATTGCCTTATACTTTGTATGATTCTTATAAAAACGGTAATTACGAGCTTTTGTTCCAAAAACAGCCAGGGACTAGGATTAGTCAAATAAACCTTGATTTTCAGTTTAAAAAGTCAATTAAGGACTATGAGCCGGCCATTTTTTATTCATATATTAGTGGTAATCGTTTTGTTTATAAGAGTGATTTTTTATCAGATAAAAATATTAGCTTAAAATTTTAGTATGATCATCAAGAGAATCGGTATTGATTTAGGAACAACTTATACATTAGTCCATTTGCCTAAAAAAGGTATTGTTATTAACGAACCCAGTGTGGTGGCGATCTCAACTTTGGATAAAAAAATTCTAGCCGTTGGTAACGAGGCTAAAGATATGTTGGGACGCACGCCTGATAATATTATTGCCATCAAACCGCTCAAGGACGGTGTGATTGCCGACTATCGAACTACTGAAGCTATGTTGCGTTATTTTATTAATAAAGCTTTGGGTGGTATTCGTTTGTTTCGTCCAGAAGTTATGGTCGCAGTGCCGGCCGGCATCACCTCAACTGAAAGGCGAGCGGTTATTGACGCCACTATCGCTGCCGGCGCTAAAGCTGCTTATATTATCAAGGAGCCGATTGCCGCGGCTGTGGGCGCCGACATTCCCATTGGTTCGGCCGCTGGGCACATGATCGTGGATATCGGAGGAGGGACGGCTGAAATGGCCGTTATTTCATTAGGTGGGGTAGTTGTCTCGACTTCAGTACGGGTTGGCGGTAATCGTTTTGACGCCTCTATCATGGATTTTGTTCGTCGCAAATATAATTTAGCTATTGGCGAAAGAACTGCCGAGGATATTAAAATAAATATTGGTAGCGCTCTCTATTTAGAAAATAAATTAACCATGGAAATTAGGGGTCGCGATTTAGTGACCGGCTTACCCAGAAATATTGTAATTAGCTCCGACGATGCCACCGAGGCCCTACAAGACGCTTTGGAGGCGATTATTAGCTCGGTTAAAGGTCTCTTGTCTGGTACGCCACCAGAATTGGCTTCGGATATTATGGACAAGGGCATGGTTTTGTCCGGCGGTAGTGCTATGCTTAGAAATATTGATCAGCTGATTTACCGAGCAACCGATGTGCCGGTTTTTATTGCCGACGAGCCGATGCTCTGCGTGGCCAAAGGCACCGGTGTAGCTTTGGAAAATTTAGAATCATACCGTCGCAGTGTGTTTTCCATGAGATAAAATTTGTATAAAAATTTGTAAATAAATAAGAGCCTATTTAAAAATAAGCTCTTGTTTTTTTGATAAAGATTTATTGTTTTTAAAGACCACCTGCTGTTTTATTATGAAATTTTTTATCAAAGATAAATTTCTCCCGATGATATGACGTGAATTTTTCTGCCTGAATGTGAATTTCTATTGTTGAGCCAGATTTGCGGGCAAAACATTCTTCAAGTTTGTATCCTTTGGATTCTAATTTTCTATTTTTTTTAAAAAAGAATTTTAGGGCGTCGCAACGATGACTATCTTTTATTGCCCGAAAGATGATAAAATTTTTATCTGATATAGATTCTGGTAATGGTAATCGTTGAAGTAATAAAAAATTTTCATATTCACTTCCGTCAGATCTTTCTGACCAGTTTGCCTCCACGCTAAAGTTTCCCTCAGGGAAAAGATCATTTGAATTAAATATTTTCTTTAAAGCTTTATCCAAGATTTCGTTTCTTTTGATTTTTGCAATATTTATTATGAGAGCGAAAGCAAGTATTGAGAGAACGTACATTATAATAACCTTATCGGTTAAGAGGTCTTTAGAGCTATGTGTGAATAAACTGGCAAAGAAATTTGCTGTTAAAAAGAACAAAAAAATGCCTGCCAGCAAGTATGATAAAAATTTCGGTCCGTTCATTATAAACTCCTAAAATAATTAAATAATTTTTAACAAAGGGTAATCCACCAGTTCTACTGGTGCGACTTGAAAAGGTTTTACCATTCCGGCAACCACAAAAAAAGACACAATGTTATATAATGAAAGACGGCTTGATGAAAAACCAT
>Ga0210057_1000940_pt1 | contig 46248 bp, 54 predicted proteins | sample CryGeyCG2114_010_2_FD_183968 | JGI IMG/M metagenome (GOLD analysis project Ga0210057, IMG submission 183968) | Groundwater microbial communities from aquifer - Crystal Geyser CG10_big_fil_rev_8/21/14_0.10 (SPAdes) (version 2) | ecosystem: Environmental > Aquatic > Deep subsurface > Groundwater ...
TTAAAAAATTACAAATGATAATCAAAGTTTTTAGAATCATCAAAAATTAAGATTCCACAAATATAAATGGTTTGATACTTGTGGATTAAGATTTATTTTTCGTCGCGAGCTGACGTTAAAAAGCTTTAAGAAACCTTTACAGGGGAATAATAATGGACAATAATTCAAAACATGACCTTTTAAGATATAAAGGACGTCTTGTTGTTATAATATATAATGAAAACCCCAATTCTGATTATCTAACTTTAAAAGGCGTTTGTATTGATGCTTCCTCTGATTTTATTCATATCAAATCTGGCGGAAATATTACTACTTCTATAAAAAGAGAATGGATTAGAAAAATTAAAGATAGAGGTGATGCCAAATGACTAAAGCATCGCCTATGGATATTAGAAAGGAACTAACTATAGAACTTCTAAAGAAAAAAGGTATTTGGATGGTTAATAAACCAACTTCAGCTGGAGTAACAACTTCTGTTCTTAGATATGCTAAAGAATTCGGAAAAAAGGTTGTCTTTATAGAACCTTATCACAAAATTATAGAAAAACAAATTGAAAAATGTAGAAAGAAAAGTATTAAAATAAATTCGTTTAGAAAAAATAGAGAAATGTGTCCTAGAGTTAAAAAACGTTGTAAAGATGAACCTTGGCGAAATGCTGTTATGAAATGCCAATATCTACCAAACGATTGTTTGAAAAAATGTATGAAAAAGAAAGAAACAAACTGTCTTTATAAAGAATTAATAACAAAAGAATACGATATACTTGGATTGACCTATTCAAAATATGAATTTATAAATGAGCAGATAAAAGAAAAAATAAAAAATTATGATGTATTTTTATTTGATGAAATAACAAGTCTCTTAAATTCTAGTGTAAAACCTTTAGTATATAAAGAAAATGACATAAATCATTTCACTAAAAAATTCAAAGCCTCCTTTAAAGAGTTCCTTGATAGAGGAGAAAAATATAAAGATGAAAAAGAGAAAGACCTTCTCGAAGCAATGTGGGCGGAATTGCTTTTTTTATGTGGCTATATAGATTATTCTGTTAGGAAAGCCTTAGAGAATCCAATGAAAATTAATAAATTCGGAGTGAGAAAGGTAATTGGTATAATAAATCTAAGAGAAAAAATATCAGAAGCATATAGAAACTGGATTAATAACAAAGGAAAATATCGTGAAATACTTGAAAGATACGCTAAAATAGAAAAGTTTCCAATTAAATACTTAGATAAATTGTTAGACCTATACTTTGAGGATTATTTATTAATTGAGAGAGAAAAAGGAAACATATCAATCAAATCTTTAATGGTTGATTATGACGCTTTTGAAACATTCTTTAGTTTCTTTAATCCAAATAAACAATTATTAATCCTTTCAGACTCTAGTATGCCTTCTATTCTTAATGTATTATTATGTAATGAAAAACATAAAGTTTATAATTGGGGTGATCCTTTAAATACAAACAAAACTCAGTTCATTATTACTGATACTATTAATTGGCAATCTAAAAAACAATTTTTTCATAGTAAAGACAAAGATAACATAATTAAGGAAATTTCTAGAACAGGAAAAGCAATTTCAAAAAATGTAAGATATTTCATAATAACTCCAGATTCTGTCCATCCTACAAAAGGAACAAAATATAATTACGCTAATTACTTAGAATGGCATGGAATGAAAGAGATATTAAACAAAAAAGCTGTACTAATAGATCATCACAGAAGTACACGATCTAAAGGAATTAAATTTGAGGAAAAATCAATAATTGAATATCACATGAGTAGACCACTAATTCCAGAGAATTCATATAATCATTTATGTTTTGTGACACCGGAAAGTCATATTTTTAATTTGTATAAAGATTTTTTAATTAAATTTAGTGATAGTTTATATTATATACCTATATTATGTAAAAGATATAAAAGAGATAATGAAGCTTCTGCTTATATTAACCGTATTGGTAGAATAAAAGATGAAAAAGGAATAATCAAAGCCGTTAGTAGAGAACCACGTTCAGAGGATATAATACATAAGACATTTATCGTAAATATTGGTTTTAAAAGACAAAAAACAAAAGAACTCTTAAGCAATACATTTGAGAGACCAGCTATCATAACTCCTTTTAAAGAAGGTAGACTATTCAAGGATTTAATAACAATTACTAATATAATTAGAAGAACAAGCATAAATTACTGGGAAGATATGTCTACAATTGAAGAGGAAGTGCCATTATTAGCTTATATAATTAATGAATGTAAAAAAATGCGTAAAGGAAAACGATTAAGATCAAAATCTGTCATAAAAGACAAAAAGGAATATAGTCCAACAAAGCTGAAAAAAATTGTCTTAAAACATAAAGATTTATTATCAATGTTTAAAATATCTATAAATGAAACAAATAGAGGAATTAGTTTTAAAAGACTTTTAACATAGTTAAAAAAGTTGGGGTTAATGGGTTAAATTTCCAATCCGATCCCGGACTTGGTGGTTACTAAAGAACCTATAACCATTAAATCTCTAAAGTAACAAATTTAATAATAGGCTTTATTTTACTTTTTTAACAAACCTTTTATATATCTTATTATTAAATTTAACCCTTTAGGGACTTGGGGTTTATGGGTTCTGTGGTATGTTTTTAATAATACATAAGGAAATTTTTTAACACATTCTGAACGGGTTTTTTTAACTAGAATATAAAATATTTTAAATTTTAACTCATAGAATAAATTTTAGACCCAAAACGTTAAGGGTTTGGATTGTTTATTTAATTGTGAAGGCAAAAACAATTAATCACAAAAAATAGCAACCATCCTAGGAATATTAAAATATGTTTATAGTATGGTGGTTTTTGGGTTAAATTTTTAACAAAAATCTAGGGTGATAAATATTTGTTAAAAAGTTTAATGATTTATAAAAGTTAAACTAAATTTAACCTAATTGAATATAAAAAAATTTTCCTTTATTATTTTTATATTATGGAGTTCCTTACCTAATTTTATTAATGTAGTTAATATAAGTATTTTATTTGTTATCTATTTTAAGTATTATCAAAAATAAAAATAAAAAGAAATTAAACAATTAAAATAGTTTAACTTTTTGTTTAATTGTTAAACAAAATTTTTCGAGCCATCAATTATTTCCATATAAAACATAAAGAAGAGTTAAATTCTGAGTTAATTTCAGTTATATGTTTTTTAATAAGTTCAATTGTTTCAGGTATTAAGATGTTCAATTCTTCTGCTCTTTCAACTGCTATTTTATTATCTTCTTTCACTCTGAAAATCACTCCTTCTTTTGTGCCATTAATTAAACTTACTGTATGAAATACAAGAAAAGCACCATCTAAGACAGTATTTGCATTGTCTTCTCTACTACCAATGCTATATAATTTGTCTTTAAGAACATTATCCCTAATTTTTCCTTCTGCTAGTAATTTATTAATAATCATCGTATAATATCTATAACCTGGGGTGTTTGTTGCATTTAAATATCCTTCTTTTCCATCTAATAGAAGTTTGGTTCTATATATATGGTTAAGTTCCAATTCAGCTTTTAATGATTCAAGCTGATTTGTATATTCATCAACAGATTGTCTTTGCTGATAACATTGATTAGAACCAAATACCCACAAAGCAAAAATTATCGAAAATATTGTAACAATGTCTGCCCATACGTGTACATTTTTGTACCATTTATTAGTTTTGGGGATATTGCTTTTATTAGATTTTTTAATATTCCTATCTTTCCTCTTTCTCATATGTTTTATAAGTATAATCAAATATAAAAACCTTTTCATACAAAATCAAAACCTTCCAGAAATCCGTAACTGGAAACGAACTTAACAGATGTTATACGCAATCGCTGACTAAAAGGATGATAAAAACATTTAAATACTTCCCCTGATTATTCTTATTATAATGTATTATTGGAGGATATAAAATGATAAGCCTAATAAAAAATGCAACAAATATGTTAAGATATAATAAGAAAGGTAGTGCATGGGTTTGGATTATCGTAGCTTTAATTATTGCTGCCGCCATTATAGCTGCAATGGTAATATTTACAGGAAGCCAAACACATCCATTTTGGGAAGTAAAATAATTTTTGCCCCTTTAGTCAGCGACTTCTTCGGATTTACTTCGTAAATCCTCGACCACATTGCATTCTCGGGCTAAAGCCCTCGGGTCGCCTAACAGGAATTCCGATGTTAAAATCAATTATTACTCGACATCGCCTGTACAAGAATAGAAAAAAATATATACTGTAGTAGATATTTCACAATATAGGGGGATAACTATGAGATATGAAATTAAACTAACGAGAGCCTGCCTTTTTGATCTAAATAGAGAAAGTAGTACTACTGATGTTACTTTTTTAAAATATGTATACTTAGAAAAAGTCAAAGATGAGTACAGATATATGATAAACATCTTTGAAGATAATATTTGTCGAAAAGTAAGGGGAGATGAAACAAAATATTGTGGAACTAAAGGTTCTAAAAGGTCTGTTGTTGAAATAGTTACAAATAAAACTTGTAAAGGGAGAAGACCAACAGCATATTACAATAAAATAATAATTGATGATGTTAAAAAGGAGTATCAAGAAGCCTTAGAATGTACAAATGAAACTGATTTCAGAAAAGTGTCTGCAAGAATAGCAAATCGTTATGCGTCTGGACTACGATATCCAAAAGGAATTATTTGTTTTTTACAGTTTACTTTTCAACTTACTAGGAAAGATGTTCAGAAATTTATAGCGATACTTAATGCAGATTATAAAACAGATATCGTGCATTATGATGATAAAGAGATTTTAGATTATTTAAGCAAGGTATTTGAAGATGATTTCAAATCAACTGTAATATATCCTTATATTAAAGAGGAAATAATAAAAAAAAGAGAAGTCATTAAGGACGGTAAAAAAGCAATTGAATCTGAAAGTCAACTTAAAGTGGATATAGATTAATTAAAGATTCATGTAAAACCGCAGTATGATCCTTTAATATATCAGGTTGCAGGTACTAAAGAACCTATAGATGCACAAGAAAAAGTTATTAATGCTTATGAGAAGAATATTTCTGAAATCAAAACACTCAATCAATTAAAACAAACTTCTGATAAAGAATTTGAACTTGCTGATTTTGATGTTAAAATTGGTGATGATATCAAATTTAAAGTTAATGCGAAAGAATTTACAGACAATATTAAAATAATCCATACTGATTTTGGTGAGGGATTTGTTATAAAAAATAAGGAAGTCAAAGTTTTATTAGGAAAACATGACCTATTTTCTGAAGGTAAAATTAGAAAATATGATCCTGAAGATTTGATTAAAGATGATAAATAAGAAGGAATTTCAAAGGATTTCAAAGATTATTCATGGACAAACTATATATTTCAATCCTTACTATTATTCTAAGGTATCTGAACTAATAAACATATCCCCTTTAATAGCAAACAAAACCCTAATTTATTTAACAAAAGAAAATTTTTCATCTGAACTAGTATCTAGAATAAAACAGTTTAAAGAAGAAGGATTTTTTATTCCTGTTTCTATATCCGAAAAAACACTACCTCCTTCTTTTTTTGATGAAAACTGTGTCTTAAGAGAAAAGCTTTTTGATGAAAAATTGTTCAATAAAGATTATAAACAATCTATTGAAATTGACCAGCAAGATGAAGAACTAATCTCCATATTAAAAGAGCCTTCTATAATAAATAGAGATGAAGTCAAAAGATTAATAGATTCCTTCTCCTTCTCTTCAAATTGGGATTTAATGTTTATGCAGTTATTTAATACTCCTCTTTTTACATCAACAAAATTCAAACCTGCTCTTTTTTATAAATTAAATGAATTAGGGAGTAATATCTATTTTCCACAAAGAGTTCAACATCCTATTGAAATATCTCGTTTTTTAGAAGAGATTAATGTTGTTTTTCCATCAAATTTATCTATTGAACAAGTAAAAGCTTTTAGGAAGGATAAATCAGCAGTTCAATTTAGAAATTGGCTAGAAAGAAAACTGATAAATTATGAAGATCAAGATAAAAACATTAAAGTTTCACATTTAGTTCAAGAGTTTAATAAACTATCAGAAAGTTATAAGAAGAATAATGAATTAATTTTTACATCTCTCGGTGGAATTATTGGAGGATTAGTAGGAACAGGTATAAATGGTTTTTTAGGTGCCGCAATTGGTGCACCTTTAGGTACGATTAGCGGATATGGTTTATCCAACTTTTTTAAAGAGTTATGGAAAAACAAAGGACCCAACAGATGGGTATTTTTATTAACTGATTTTAAAAAGGCAGGCTCTCTATAACGGCGATGTCTGCATCATAACTCTCCTCAGCCTTTGGCTTCGTCAGTCGACTGATACTTTGTATGGTCGACGAATATAACGGCGATTGCATATGTTATGCTCAATTTTTGTTCCGTCCTTATATTTAAAATAAAGAATTATTTTCTCTTCTTAGCCTCTTCTTTTTGCTTTTTAGCAAACTCCAAAACTTCCTTTCCAAGCTCTGTAATCATGTAAGGCTTCCATCTCTTCTTATCTGGTGTTAAACATTCAATTAACTTAGCCTTTTCTAGTTCATAAACAGCTTTGTTTATGTTTTGCTGGTTAGATTTTAGTTTGGTAGCTATTTGCATTTGCCTAAGATTAGCATTTTTATAAAGAACTTGCAAAATAGCCGACCTAAGCCTGCTCGCCACTATAAAGCCATATAATTTTTTTAAATCTTTGTCAAACATACCCAAAACTTTAAATATACAGCTATATAATTAATATCCATAACAATCCATAACAAATAGAAAGGTGGTAAAAAATGAAAAAATTAGAAATGAAGGAGGTTGGGAAAAATGATGGGTTTTGATATATTTCTTGGAATTGTAGCTATTAGTGTTTTAATAGCCGGGATATTTTTATTATCAATATCTAAAGGAAACACAGTAAAAAAGTTGATAGGTATAATTTTAACTATTGTAGGAGCAATTTTCTCATTTGCGTTTATATTTGCTCTTTTTAGGTTAGGTTTTGGTGCCGGATAAAAAAATTTAGTAGATTTATTAATTATACTAACAATGGTGAGTGGAAAAAGTAAGGGGGCTAATTATGGAAAAAATATGGAATAAAGGAGAATATTAGGATGTAAATGAATATAATAAGAGATTAAGTGAAGAAAATAAAATAATAGAAGGAATAGAAGAAAGGAAAAGATAGCTTAATGAAGAAGAAAGGAGGAAGAGAAAATGAGAAAAACAATTATTTTGGGTCTAGGATTGATTTGTTTGTTATTTTTAGCAGGATGCGGTTCAACTAGCAACTATCAACCACAACAGAATTATCAACAACAGGCTGAACGTTCTTCGCCATATTGTGGGGATGGTTCATGTAATAGCGATGAGAACTGCGATACTTGCCCTTCTGATTGTGGAAAATGTGTAAGTTGTTATCAATGGAAGCAAACTTTGACTGAAGAAGGTAGAGGAAGGATAGTGTGTGGAGATGGAGAGTGTCATCCATTTTATGAAGGAATAGGAGAAATCTGTGAATGTCTGCAAGATTGTGCAGCAGTAGAATAATCTTACTCTTTTAGATTAGGTTTTGATGCTGGATAAAAAGACTTGGTGGGTTTATTAATTAAACCTATAATGAGTATAAATTTAAAGAAGAATAAACAAAATAGTTTATGAATAGAAATAAAAAAGTAGTAGATCAAATGAAATGGAGTAATTATGAAATATTGTCTAAAATGCAAAAAAGAATTTTCAGATAATGACTTATTTTGTGATGAGTGTGGAGGTAAACTTAAATTAAAAACTATTTCTGAAAAGAAGTCAATATGGAAGAAATTGTTTCTGATTTTTGCTATAACTATTTTAGTTATTGGTGCCATATCAACTTTTTTTCTCATTACAAAACGAACTGACATAAGTAGAGTTAATATTTATGATTTAAAGAATGATATTGAACAAAACTTCAAATACAATGAGATAAGAGTGAATAAGGGGGAGATGTCAGAAGAAGGAATCCAAGAAATTGGCGTTAAAAAAGCATACGTAGGGGCAATTTCTGATTTAAATGAAGAAGAAATTGGTAGTATTCTTATAGGTAATTCTGAAAACATACAAAATACTAAAGATATATTATTAAAAGATGGGTATATTGAAGATATAACAAAAGTAAGTTTCAAGCTAAGAGGTAATACTATAACAAAATATTATTCTGAATATTCGGTATCTTACCTTTTTTCAATTAAAAACTACATATTTATCATAAATATTCTACAAAATAAAGAAAATTATGCTATGAAAATAGCTAAAGATTATCTTAAAAAATACAAATAATGAAATAAAATGAATCCTTGTCCAAAGTGTGGTTTAAGTAATAAGGATAGTGCTAAATTTTGTACTAAATGTGGTAGTAAGCTAAACAATCTAAAAGAAAAACCAAAAAAGAAATTTTGTACTAAATGTGGTGCTGAATTAGTAGAAGGTAAAAAATTTTGTAAAAAATGTGGACATCCAGTAGATAAACTTAAACAAGAAATAGAGCATAAAAAAGAATCTCCAGTTAAGATACCAAAAAAAGTTTTATTTATCATTATTGGGATAATAGCTTTGGTTGTTTTATCTTCTTTGGTATATAACAATACTGTAAAAACTGGACGACCACCTTCAAGTGAAGAAGTAACACAAAAACCTAGCTTCACCGAAAAAATAGTTAAAGAAGCCTACTGCGGGAATAAAGCCTGTGAAAGTGGAGAAGATAGTTCTAATTGTTGTATAGACTGTGGATGTCCTAAAGGGTATAGCTGTACTGAAAATAAATGTAAAAAATTAGAAGAATGTGGTGATGGTGTTTGTGGAAAAGGAGAAAGTAGTTTAAATTGTTGTATAGATTGTGGTTGTGATTCTGGATTTTACTGTGAAGCTGGTAGATGTGTTTCAAGATGTGGTGATGGCATTAAGGCTTCTGATGAAAACAGTGAAAACTGTTGTTTAGATGCTGGTTGTCCTACTGGTGAAACTTGTCAAAATAATGTATGTGTTTTATTAAAACCTGAAATAAAATTATCCTTTAGACAAAGCGAAGATCATTCAGTAACATATCTTAAATCAAAAAGTGGTGTGGGTATAGGAACTTTATCATTATCTAATACTGGTAATGATGACGCTCAAAATACAAAGGTAACAATAACCTCTAATGAAGGTTATTTTGAAAAGAAGATAATTAATGTTGAAAGAGTAAGTAAAGGAAGTAGTGATAGTGAAAATATAATCTTATCCTATACTAATAAAATTTTAGATTTTAGTGACAAAGGACAATTCAATCTTGATATTAAGGTTGAATATTACAATTCTGCTAATCAAAAATATGAAGGTAAGGGTTCTTATATGGTAAATGTTTATGGAAGAAATAGTTTAGAACCATATGGACAAGGTTATGTCTCTTATGTTACCCCTCATCACCCAATAATCAGAGAATTTGCAGCTAAATCAACTTCCGGTTTACCAGCAGGAATGGAAGATAGTTCGCCTATAATACAAAAATTAGCGGCAAGATGGCTATTTGAAAGTATGACAACTTATGGTATTAATTATGTTAATGATGTACCAAGTATAGGAGATTATGTTCAATTCCCAATTGAAACATTAAAAAGAAGGAATGGTGATTGTGAAGATTTAGCAGTCTTATATTCTTCATTATTAGAGGCAATTGGAATGAAAAGTGTTTTAATTAGAATTCCAGGACATCTATTTGCTGGTTATATGGATAGTGATGGTTATTTAGTTCCTGTTGAAACAACTGCTTCAGATTTTGATATGGCTTTAATTGTTGGTTTAGGTGAATACAAAGATAATACAGATAAAAGCACTCTTAAGCCGTCTGATTATAGAAAAACATACTCAGAGGTTTTGTATGGGGAAGAACAATTAATTCCTTTACCTGATATTACCAAACAAATTATCACACAAGATGGAAAAACTTGCAAATTAAGTTTTACTCTTAGTCAAGGTTGGATAGCCAAAACATCTGTAATATTTTCTAATTCAGGTAATACAGTTGGTGCTGGTTGTGCAGCTATTGGGGTATATAATAATAAGGGTAATAAAATAGATGAAGATTTAAGTTGCTGGACAATTTATTCTGGTGAAACTAAAGAAGTTGAATATATTGTAGATATAACTTTTGGTGATGTTTTAAGTGGGTATTATTGCTATGGATATTAACCTATCCAGAAATAAAAATTTTAAAGCCCTAAAAACGCCTTGCATTTGGTTGGACAAAAGCTTTATCTATGATAAAAAATAGTTTTAAAACACCATAATAGAAAAAGAAATAAAAAGTTACCTATCCTCTGGAAGCATTATTGTAAATCGGTTTGTTTCATTCAACTCGATAAAAATTTCCTGCTTTTCGCCATTTGGTAGCTCAATTTTACCACTAAAGAAACTATCAAATTCTTGTAGATTATTGGTTTTTTCCTTAACGATTTGTAGAGCTTGATTTAACAGGTCTAATAAATTGGGTATGTTGATTTTGTCATTATCAAAATAACCTTTATGTAATAGGTTAGTTGTAATGTAATTAAATATTCCATTTATCCACTTAGGATTGATTTTTATAATATCAACTAATATATCATCAGCTTCGGCTTGTGCTGATGTATAAATGTATATAACCTCGCCAAAATATTCATCTTTCATTTTCTCACCTTTAATTTGAGCTCTTTAAATTCCCTAGCTCCTATTTTTTTCCAGCACCGTAACAAAAACCGATAGCCATTGATAGCTCCCGCTAAACCTAGTTCTTTTTCATACCAGTCTTTGTTGTATCTCCTTTTCGTTTTTTGCAAAGCACAAATAATCTCAAAATGTTCCTTTGTCATATCTTCAATGTCTGTATCTGTCGGTTTAGCACACAATTGCTGTCTTGGGCTGTAAGTGTGACTATGAAAACCATCAACTACCTGTCTTGTTTGACCTGCCCATCCAAAAACCCTTTCTGCCCGCATTGAGTCCTCAATCTTGTAATACCCTTTTCTGTTAGCAGTTTGGTATGATATAGCTCCCTCTACCATTTGATTTTGACCTTTGGGAGAAATTATCAAATACCCATACGTTTCTTGACGAAATGGCTCAACTGCCTGACAAATAAGGGTAAAGAGGACTTGTGGGCTTATTATTATTGTCATTAAGCCTCACCACCTTTATTATAGTTAAAAGGCTTGTCTATTTAAAAAATTTGTGTCTTAAAGCCATTTATCGACGATAAAACAAGGCTTTATCGACGGCAGTTTTGTTAGCAAGGGGCTTGCTAACCGCATTTTAGCTAGATAACCAATATTTAACCCAATTTAGTGGCTTTTATTTTAAGTAGGATTTATAGGTTTAGTTTAGTTCAGCGAAAATAGATTTGAGAAAACGTTTTCTATTAATGTGGCGTTGGCTTTAAAATTTAAACCTATTAAACCACCAATTTAATAAAAAAACTAATGCAAAGCGGTTGCAAGCGGTTTGCGGGCTATTTGTTATTTAACCACTATTTTATAACCCAAAACCTATTTATCGTCGACAAAAAACCGTAATATTTATAAGTGCCAAAGCCTTAATACCCTTTAAATGGAGGAATTAGGAAGCACGATAGGGCTTTAACCCTTCAAAGAACTAAGCCTCGGGAGGGAGTTGCACCCCCGACCTGCAGATTACGAATCTGCCGCTCTGGCTAGCTAAGCTACCGAGGCAATTGCATAATTAAATATGTTTTAGCAGCTCTTCTTTTGTTGGAAACTTTTTCTGGCATTCAAAGCATACAGCGTGCTTTTTGCCTTTTTTATCCTTCACATAAGTGCCTAACACCTTTTTCAAAAAAGTCTCTTCAATCCTTTTCCTGCATATTTCGCATTTCATATTGCAAAGGTTAGATTATTGCTTTATAAATCTTTTTAAGATATCAAACTATTATTAAACCAAAACAAAAAGATATAAATAGTTTCAATAACTTCAAATACTTGAAAGAGGATGATAGAAATAAGAATTCACGGAAGGGGTGGCCAGGGGGCTGTTACAACAGGCCAGATAATGGCAATAGCAGCTTTTGATGACGGCAAGCAGAGCCAGACATTTCCAATGTTTGGTGTTGAAAGGTCAGGAGCGCCTGTCCAGGCATTTGCAAGGATTTCTGATGAAAAAATAAACATAAGAAGCCAGATATACAATCCAGATATTGTTGTTGTTCTTGATTCTTCGCTGCTTGATGCAGTTGATGTAACTTCTGGCTTAAAAGAAAAAGGCACATTAATAATTAATACAAACAAAAAGCCAGCTGATTTAAGCATTAAAGGAAAATTTAATATTCATGCTGTTGATGCAACATCAATTGCATTGAAGATTTTTGGAAAGCCGATTGTTAATACTCCAATGCTTGGGGCATTCTCAAAAATAACAAAAGCGATATCATTAAAATCATTAACAAAAGCAATTGATGAGACATTTTTAGAAACAAAAGGAAAGAAAATAGCTGAGCTTAACAAAGAGGCAATAACAGCTGTTTACAACCAGACAAAATGACAAAACCAAAAATCAGTGTAGGGGCAGTAATAGATGAGCCTGGTTCGACAATAAAAAACAAGACAGGCGGCTGGCGCTCTTTCAGGCCGGTCATAGACCATAAAAAATGTATAAAATGCGGAACCTGCTGGGAGTTCTGCCCTGACAATGCAATAAGAAAAAACAAGAAAGGCGAGTTCGAGGTAAATTATGATTACTGCAAGGGCTGCGGAATCTGCGCAAATGAATGCCCTGTAAAAGCAATAAAGATGGTGAAAGAGGAAAAGTAAAATATAAATACAACCCTAATCAAATTAATTAAAAATTGAGGTAGCTAAAAAAGTCAAAAATGAAAAAAGTAATTGAGGCAAGTACAGCCGTTGCTTTAGGTGTTAAGCTATGTGAACCAGGGGTAATACCAATGTACCCTATAACACCACAGTTGGTTTAAGTAAACACTTAACCAGTGGATACGCACATAGTGGAGCGCCTTGCAGATTACATAAATGATGGTATATTAAAATCAGAGATGATTCATGCAGAGTCAGAGCACAGTGCAATCTCAGCAGCCTTAGGTGCAGAAGCAATGGGTGTAAGAACATTTACAGCAACAGCTTCACAAGGACTTGCTTTAATGCATGAAATTCTTTTTGTAGTTTCAGGAATGAGACTTCCTGTCGTAATGGCCGTTGCAAACCGCGCTTTAAGCGCCCCAATAAATATCTGGAATGATCATCAGGATTCAATATCAGAACGTGATGCTGGATGGATACAGCTTTATGTTGAATCAGCGCAGGAAGCGCTTGACACAATAATTCAGGCATATAAAATAGCAGAAAACAGAAAAATTTTATTGCCAGTAATGGTCTGCCTGGATGGTTTTACATTAAGCCATGTTTACGAGCCTGTTAACATCCCTAAGCAAAAAGATGTTGATAAATTCCTTCCAAGATACAATGCTTTATTCAAGCTTGATCCAAAAAAGCCAATCACAATGGGGCCAATCGGATTCCCAGACACTTACATGGAGTTCAGGAAAGAAACGCATGAGGCAATGCTGAACTCAATTGAGGTAATCAAGAATACCAACAATGATTTTAAAAAATCTTTCAGCAGGTCTTATGGAGATGGGTTAATAGAAACTTATAAAATCAATGATGCAGACTATGCTGTTGCAGCAATGGGCACTGTATGCGGCACAACAAGGGTTGTTGTTGACGAGCTGAGAAAACAGGGCAAAAAAGTTGGCTTGATAAAGATAAAGTCATTCAGGCCTTTCCCAAAACAAAAAATAACAAACTGCTGCAAAAACATCAAGGGAATTGCAGTTATTGACCGCAATATATCATTAGGAAATGAAGGTGCATTATATACTGAATTAAGATCAGCATTTTACAATCAAAAGAAAAAACCAATAATAAACGGCTTTATTGCTGGCCTTGGCGGCAGGGACATTACCCTTAGCCATATTAAAACAGCTTTTAACAAAATAGAGAACAGCAGTGACACTGAGTGGTTGCTCTAGTTTTTTATTTTTAGGAGATATAAATGACAGCAGCACACCATCTGATAAAAGAGATACACGCAAAGAATTTTTGCTTGTATTGCGGCAAAGAACTTAAAGGAAAAAACTGGAAATCAGAGTTTGAATCAGAATTGCATTACAAAACTGTCAAATGCCACGAATGCAAAAAGGAAAACAGGATTAAGGTTGGCTTTCACGGCTCTGGCCATGACTATTGGGATGGAAATGGCTTTATAATAAAAGAAAATTTGGAAAAAAAGATTGAATAAAATGGAAAAAACAATTGCAGGAATCTCAACAGAGGAACTTTTTGCATCAGGCCACAGGGCCTGCGCAGGATGCGGCGTTGCTTTGGCAGCAAGGCATGCACTAAAAGCAGCTGGCAAAAACACAATAGTTGTCAATGCAACAAGCTGTTTGGAAGTATTCAGCACACCCTATCCAGAAACATCATGGAAAGTTCCATGGATACACGGGGCTTTTGAAAATGCAGCAGCAATTGCCTCTGGCATTGATAGGGCTTTAAAAACACTGGGCAAGAGAAAAGATATAAACCTTTTGGTGTTCGGAGGTGATGGAGGCACATTTGATATAGGCTTTCAGGCATTGTCAGGAGCAGCTGAGAGAGGCCAAAACTTCTGCTATGTCTGCTTTGATAACGCAGCTTACATGAATACAGGCATACAGCGTTCAGGAGCAACACCAAAATATGCCTCAACAACAACAAGCCCGGCAGGAAAATTAATACACGGAAAAACAGAATTCAAGAAGCCAATGCCATTTATAATGGCAGCTCACGGTGCTTATGTTGCAACAGCTAACATAGCATTTCCCTTGGATTTTATTAATAAGGTTAAAAAAGGCCTTGCATTTGAAGGTCCGTCTTATATTCAGGTTTATGTTTCATGCCCAACTGGCTGGAAATTTCTTAATAACATGACAATAGAAATCGGAAAACTCGCTTTTCAGTCAAATGTAGTACCTCTTTATGAGATTGAAAAAGGAATACTAACAATCTCAAAAAAGCCTGCAAACAAAATTCCTGTGAAGGATTACCTGAAAACACAGGGTAGGTTTAAGCATATGACAGAAGAAGAAATAAAAGATGTGCAGGATTATACAGATGACCAGTGGCAAAGGCTTCTTGATTTGGAAAAAAATAAAATAAGATTATTCTAACTGATAACAGTCCCATTAAATTCTTTTTCATCTAAAAATTTCTTTAAATTATTTAAATCAGTTCCTTTAATTATTACAACCTTAAGCCCTAGTTTTTCTGCTTCTTTTGCTGCTATCGGGTCAAAAGGAACATTAAGGCCGGGATCCCATTTATTTCCAACAAGTTTTCTTAACTCTTTCCATGGCATTTCTTTTATTGGCCTTGCATCATGATTATTTTTTGGCTCTTTGTCATAAACATAAGAGATATCGCTCATATTAATAACTGTTTTAACATTGAAGTTTTTTGCAAGAAGAGCAGCATCATAGTCAGTGCTCCATCCTGGTTTCCATCCTGCTGCAATCAAAACCTTTTCCCTGAAGTCAATCTTATCATTTGGATTATGAATAATCTTTTCATGAACAATTCCCAAAAAAAGTGTTTTTATAAGCTGTGCATTTAACCTCGTTGTGTGAATTCCAATCCAGTCTAGGTCCTCATTCCTTAAATTGCTTACTGTTGCAGCAGCTTCTTGATAGTGCCTGCATGTTTTTCCTCCGCCGCAGACAATAATTGCCTTATTTCCTTTTTCAACAAAGTCAATTATAATTTTTTTGAAACCCTTAAGAAAATTAACATCTATCTTGTCAGGAATTATTATTGAGCCACCCAATGATATTACAATTATTCTTTCCATGTTAACCTCCGATTCCAATAAATATTATGCCTATTATTATTGTGATTATACCAAGCCATTTTAATTTATTCATTTTCTCATCCAGGAATTTCATTGACAACAGGCAGACCCATATATAAGAGGCTGCACATAAAGGGTAAAGCACAGAAAGCTCTCCACCAGTTAATGCTATTATGAAAAATATAGATGAAATGCCATAAAATACAAACCCTAAAATCAGCTTATAATTTCTTATCAGTTTTTTAATATTTATTGAAATATCTTTAGAGCCGATTTTAAGGTAAAGTGCCCCAAAAGAGCCTATGATTGTTCCAATAAAGACAAGCAATATTGACCATAGTTCTGTTTTCATCCTAAGCTTCCCCCTTTTCCAATAAGACCCATTCCCAAAACAATAGTTATTACTCCAGCCCATTTCCAAGCATTCATTATTTCATTTAGAAAAATTATAGATAAAAAGCTTACCCAGACAAATGATGTTGCAATAATAGGGTAAAGTACAGAAAGCTCTCCATGCTTTAATGCAATAACTAAAATTACAGCACCCAGGAAATAAAGAGCAAACCCTGTTATTAATGGTAAATTGCCTAACAGCTTTAAAATGCTGAAACTTAAGTTCCCTGAGCCAATCTTAAGAAATATTTGGCCTGCTGCAGTAAGGAAAGTGCACAATAAAACAAGCAGTATCGCCTCTTTTTTTGTTTTCATAAAATAATCTAAAACCCTTAATTCATATAAATAACTTTTGGATTCAAAATCCATAAAATGATAAGTTATATAAATAAATAATATCCTAGACAATTAAAAAGAGGTTGGTTATGGATTATTATAATTATTCTGTAAATAAGACATTAGATGAATTTAAAACATCTGAGAAAGGCCTCTCGCAGCAGGATGCAGAGCAAAGGCTTGAAAAATACGGCCTTAATGAGATTAAAGAAGAGAAAAAAATAAGTGTATTCCAGATGTTTTTTAGCCAGTTCAAAAGCTCACTTATTATTATACTTCTGGCTGCAATTATCCTTACTTTGATAATAGGTGAATACGCTGACTCTGCTCTTATAACTATTATTGTTATAGTAAATGCATTGCTTGGTTTTGCCCAGGAATACAAGGCAGAAAAATCCATAGAGGCATTGAAAAAGCTTGCAAGCCTCAAGGCTACTGTAATAAGAGATGGAAAAAAAGAAAGAATATTGGCTAAAGATCTTGTTCTAGGGGATATAATAAGATTAGAAGAAGGTGAAAAAATACCTGCTGATGCCCGGCTTATTGAAGTAATAAGCCTGGAAACACATGAGTCAGCGCTTACAGGAGAATCAACATCTGTTGCAAAAGAGATTAGTGAAATAAAAGGAAAAAAATCAATAGCTGAGCAATCTAATATGGTTTTTTCAGGCACTGTAATAACCAGGGGAAGAGGAAAAGCCATTGTTATAAGAACAGGGATGAGAACAGAGATTGGCAGGATAGCAGAGATGATGCAGTCTGAAGAAAAAGAACAGACCCCGCTGCAGCTAACACTTGCCAAACTAGGAAAACTGCTTGGAATAGCTGTAATTATTGTTTGTATAATTGTATTTTTAACAGGCCTCTTAAGGGGAAACAATGCTGTTGAGATGTTTAAGTCTGCTATTGCATTAGCAGTTGCTGCAATTCCCGAAGGACTGCCAGCAGTTGTAACAATCACTCTTGCCCTTGGTGTTACAAGGTTGGTTAGAAAAAATGCATTAATAAGAAAACTGCATTCTGTTGAGACACTTGGCTGTACAAATGTTATCTGCACTGACAAGACAGGAACATTAACAAAGGATGAGATGACTGTCAAGGAGATTTTTGTAAATAACAAGCTGATAAAAGTTACAGGCCAGGGTTATTCTACAGAAGGGTTATTCTTAGACAGTAAACCAGGGGATTACGAGCTTCTGTTAAGAATATCCAGTTTATGCAATAATGCATCAATAAGCAATGAAAAAATTCTTGGCGATCCAACTGAAACAGCATTATTGGTCTGTGCATCAAAAGCTAGTCTATCCAGAGAAGAACTAGAGCAGGAATTTCCAAGAATACATGAAATTCCTTTTGACTCTGAAAGAAAGATGATGACTACCATTCATCAAAATAAAAACAAGGAAATTGCTTTTGTCAAAGGTGGTCCAAAACAGGTTATTGATAATTGCTCTTTTTATTATGAGAATGGAAAAATTATAAAATTAACAAAAAGCAAGAAAGATGAATTTCTGGAGAAAAACAGGGAAATGGCTTCAAAAGCATTAAGGGTTTTAGCCATGGCATTCAGGGAACTGCCTGAAAAAGTAAAGTATTCATCAGAAACCCTTGAAAAAAATCTTGTTTTTGTTGGCTTGACAGGAATGATAGACCCTCCAAGAGCAGAGATAAAAGATGCTATCAAACTTTGCAGGAAAGCAGGAATAAGAGTTATAATGCTTACCGGCGACCAGAGAACAACTGCCAAGGCAATAGGAATTCAGATTGGATTAATAAATAAAGATGAAAAGATTATTACAGGCATGGATATAACCGAGTTTTCTGACACTGAATTTGATAATATTGTTAAAGATGTGAATATCTTTGCAAGAATCTCTCCAAAAGACAAGATAAGGATTGTTGATTCACTGAAAAAATATGGAAATGTTGTTGCAATGACCGGAGACGGGGTTAATGATGCCCCTGCATTAAAAAAAGCAGACATCGGCATTGCAATGGGCATCACAGGAACAGATGTCTCAAAAGAAGCGTCTGATATTATACTTACAGATGATAACTTTGCTTCAATAGTCAATGCTATTAAAGAAGGCAGGGGCATATATGACAACATAAAGAAGTTTGTGGAGTACCTTTTATCATCCAACCTCGGCGAGATACTTGTTATTTTTGTTGCAATGCTTATAGGCATGCCATTGCCATTAATAGCAATACATATTTTGTGGATTAATCTTGCTACAGACGGCCTGCCGGCGCTTGCATTGAGTGTTGACCCTGCTGAACCAGGCATTATGGAAAGAAAGCCAAGGAAAAAAGACAGCAAGATATTCTCAAAGAATGTTGTTTTAAGGATGATGGCTGTTGGAATAATAATGTGTGTTGGCACATTAGCATTGTTTAAGCTTTATGACCCTGTAAATAATTTAGTTTATGCACAGACAATGGCCTTTTCAACCATAATGATGTTCCAGATGTTCAATGTGCTTAACTGCAGGTCAGAGAAGAATTCCTTATTTAAAATTGGTATTTTTTCAAACAAATATTTAATAGGAGCAATAGTTATCTCAATTTTACTGCAGGTGATTGTTATTTATACACCCTTAGCAATATTTTTTAAAACAGTTCCATTGTCATTGGTTGACTGGATTTATATTATATTAATGTCAAGCACTGTTTTGATATTTGGCGAAACAATAAAACTTATAAGAAACAAAATAAATAAGCCCATAGAGGATTAAATGTTAATAATTAATTTAATATCATTTTTGATATCGTGTATTGTTCTTATAATAAGCGGCACCTTATTGGTTAAAACGCTTGCAAAGATAGCTGCCTTTCTAAAGCTGAGTGAGTTTGTTGTTGGCTTTATAATAATGGCATTTGCAACATCAATTCCTGAATTATTTGTTGGCATAACATCTGCACTAACTAAAAATCCTGCATTAGCGCTTGGAAATGTTATTGGCGCAAATATAATAAATTTAACATTAGTGATTGGCATTGCAATACTCCTTGGAAAGGGAATAAAGATTGAGAGCAAAAAGACAAAGACAGATGCTCTTTATATGGTTGGGATTGCAGCACTTCCAATGGTTTTAATGGTAATTGGTGGCTCTTTATCAAGGATTGATGGAATTATTTTACTGGCTGCGTTTGCGCTTTATGCAAGAAGAATCTTACAGCAAAGAAAATTATTTAAAAAAGAAGTTGAGGATAGCATTAAAAGAAAAGATATTATTTTAACAACAATCCTGTTTGTATTCAGCCTTGCCCTGTTATTTTTAAGTGCAAGATTTGTTGTGGAATATGCAACCTCATTGTCTGTTGATTTAGCACTGCCGCCAATAATTGTTGGGTTATTTATCATATCAATAGGAACTACTTTGCCAGAGCTTACATTTGGAAGCAGGGCAGTTCTGGCAGGGCATTCAGAGATGGCTTTGGGCAATTCAATTGGCTCTGTGATTGTAAATTCAACACTCGTCCTAGGTATTGTTTCTATTATTCACCCGATTACTGCAAATATACTCCTGTTTTCTGTAAGTGCAATATTTATGGTGGTAGTTGCATTCCTGTTTGCAACATTTGTTGAGAGCGGCAATAAGCTATATGTAAAGGAAGGAATATCTTTGATTCTGCTTTACATATTCTTTGTTATTATAGAATTTTACATAAAAGTAATTTACTAACTAAAAGATGGCAGAACTTAAAAGAACATTAGGTTATTGGACTATCTTAGCATTAGCCATAGGTTCTATAATGGGCTCCGGCATGTTCTTTGGTGCTGCAATTGGAGCAGGATACTCTGGAAATGCATCAATTATCTCATGGGTAATCTTATCATTTGTTGCTGTTTACATAGGGGCTTGCTTTGGAGAGCTTACCTCAATGTTTCCAAAAGCAGGTGGTGTTTACGAGTTTGCTAAGCAGACTTATGGCAGATTTTCCTCTTTTATAATTGCCTGGACTGCATGGATTGTCGGAAATCTTACTTCTGCACTATTGATTGTTGCAGCAATAGAATACCTAATACCTAACCCTGAGCTTAAAACATTAAAGATGATTATATGCGTGGGCGTTGTATTGTTTCTTAATTTTGTGGCATTTATTGGTATTGAGGCAAGTGCTGCCATGCTTGTTATGTTTGCAGCTCTTGCAATCACAGTAATCTTATCATTAGTTATCCCTGGATTTTTTCATATTAACATGGAGAACTTCAGCCCATTCTTTCTTGATGGAATAAGCCCTATTTTTGTTACAATGTTCTTTATCGCAGAGTGTTTTTTCGGGTGGGAATCTGCAACATATCTTGCAGAGGAGACAAAGGACCCAAAAAAAATAATCCCAAAAGCATTGATTATAGGGACAGTTATTGTGGCTTTGATGTCAATCTCAATAGCAGTTGTATCTTTGGGTGTGGTTCCTTGGAAAATCCTTATTACCTCATCTGCACCATTATCACTTGTTTCTTCCAAAATATTTGGTGTCAAAATCATCAAGATAATTGGGCCTGTTATATTCTTTGTGTTGATTGGCTCAGCTGCAGGAGGAATTGTTACAATGCCAAGGCTTGTTCTTGCTCTGGCTAGGGATAAGCTTTTCCTTTCTCAGTTTGGAAATATTCACCCTCGTTTTAAAACACCCTATAAAGCAATAATATTCCAAACAGTAATTTCACTTATTATTTTTGCAATGGCTTTTGGAAAATATAAAATTCTGCTAAGCCTTCTCCTGCCATTAGGGATGATAATGTACATCTTCATTATACTTTCAGTTCCAATTCTTAGAGCAAAAAATCCTGATTATGAAAGAAGCTTTAAGGTCCCATTTGCTAAAATAGGCCCAATCTTAGTTGTTTTATTCATAGTTGGATTGATAGTTGCATGGCTTTTCACAGAGCCGAATGCCTGGTCATTGTTAAGGCTCGGTTTTTCATTTATAGCTATAAGCATTCCATTATATCTCCTTGTAGAACTTTATTATGATCCAAAGATGATTACCAGCAGTAATGATATACTGGCCCATTTAACATTGCTTACAGAAAAAATAAGCATTCCAGTTAAAGTAAGAAAAGAAATCTTGACATTATTAGGTGATATAAAAGGAAAAACTGTTCTTGAGTATGGATGCTCTATTGGAACAATTACACCATACCTTGCAACTGCTATTGGTCCAGAAGGCAAGATATATGGAACCAATCATTCAAAAAATGAGATAAAGATTGCAAGAAAAAGGGTTGATAACCTTGCCTGGCTATCAGATGAAAGAATACATGCTTACTTTCATACAATACATGACGAAGAGCATACCAATAGGATTCATCCAAGCATTAAATATGTTGATGCAGCAGTTTCTGTTGGAATGATGTCTTATGTGCAGGACATAAAAAAGGTTTTAGGAGAACTTAATCAGATAATGCCTGATCAGGGAAAAATCTGCTTTGTTGATTATGGAGATTTTTTTCACATACTACCAAATGTTGAGTGGCTTGCAAGGAATGAAACCATTGAAAATATTTTCAGGGAATGCGGCTTCTCTGTCAGGGTTTTAAGAAAAAAAGGCCTTTTCTGGAATTATATCTATATCTATGGCATGAAATCAGAGGAACAGGTCCCCTTTATTTAATTACTATTTTAAAAGAGTAATTATCAAAAGCTTTATATAATTCAATTTTTCTCAAAAAATAAAATGCCAATCATCGAACCATCAATAAAATTAAAATCTCTGGAAGAGCTATTGAAAACATATGGGAACATAATTAAAATAGGAATAGACCTTGATGGATGTGCTGTTGACACAAATCCAATGATTTTATACCAGGCAAATGAGATGTATTATTTTGATAATAACAAGAAATATTCAAAATATAATAAAACAATAATGAAAGAGTGGGGAAGGTCTCTTCGGGTTGAGGACATAATCAAATTTAAGTATGAGGAGTGCACACCATTAAGCAAAGAGGAGGTTGATGAAATTTTTAAGGTATTTGCAGAGGAAAAAAAATTCTTAAGCCTAAAACCAATGCCTGATGCAATTAAGGTTATAAATCGCTTGCAGGAATTTTTTGAGGGATATTTCATAACAGCAAGGCCCGGAAATGTAGAGGGACAGACTATTGGATGGTTTGAAAACAGCGGAATAAAGGATTATAAAAATAAGGTTATCCTTGATGGGGATAAGGTAATGATTGCAAAAGATAGGGGAATAACTCGCTTTATTGAAGACAGGGCGGAGACTGCATTGAAATTAGCTGAAAATAATATTAAGGTTCTGCTGTTTGATTATCCCTGGAACAATGACCCAAAACAGAAATTAATACAGGAGATTAACAAGCATCCAAGAATTGAAAGAATCAATAATACTCCAAAGTCTTACTGGCTTAATATAGAAGAGAAGCTGATTAAATAATATTTCTTTTGTTAATTAATTATAACAGAATAATCTATTTATAGAAAATGGATCTAATACTTGTTTTATTAATTAAAGCTTCAAGGTCAAAAGGAGCAGCATCAAGGCCAGCTTTATTTAACTTCTTTATAGCAGCATTCAGGGCCTGTTCACTTGTTTTATATTTATCAGCAAAAATATTTACATCTTTTGACTTTGGAAAAAATTCCAAGAATCCTAATTCTGGTTCAACATCATTGATTAAAATATAATTATTAAATTCGCCAAATGGAAAATTTTTGTTTTTTAATTTTAATAAATTAAAGCTTAGGCTTTCAATAGTTTCATCTCCCCTTGGTGTTACTTTAAGAAAATACTTTGTTTTAGGTTTATTTTCATCTTCCTTTGGTGTTTCTTTAGATTTGTTGTAGTTTGTTACCATACCTTTTTAAGAAATTTAACCTCTATTTAAATCTTTTGTTTTTATTTATTTTAAAGTAGTGACTTTACTTTCTGCATTTAGATTTATATTATTAGTCAATAGCTTTAAAAAATTGGATAGGTTTCATCAATATTTAAATACTCCTGCCTGTTTTGTTCTTATATGGCAGATTATGGCAAAGAGTATTTTAATGAGATTATTGGGATTTTAAAGAGAAAAAAGCTCTCAAAGCAGGAAATCTCTAATTTAAAGACTCAGCTATGCAGGAAATATAAGATAGACATTCCAACAGATATAAGAATATTATTAAGTGCAGATGTAAAAGACCGCAAATTACTGAAGAATCTGATAACAAAGCCCACAAGAACAATATCTGGTGTTGCTGTTTGTGCCATAATGACAAAGCCAATAAAATGCCCTCATGGAAAATGCATTATATGCCCTGGAGGGCCCAAATCTTTTTTTGGAAACATGCCGCAAAGCTATACAGGCAAAGAGCCAGCAACTAGAAGAGCATTAAGAAATGATTTTGATCCATACCTGCAGGTTATGAATAGGCTTGAGCAGTATATAATGACAGGCCATGTTCCGGACAAAGTTGAGCTTATTATAATGGGCGGGACATTTCCGAGCTTTAAAAAAACATATCAGGATTCTTTTATTAAATATGCACTAAAGGCAATGAATGATTTTTCAGGAATGTTTTTTAGAAATGGAGAAATTGATTTAGTTAAGTTTAAACCATTCTTTGAAATGCCTGGAAATTTCCAGGATAATGCTCGTGTTAAGAGAATAAAAAAGAAGCTTTTGATATCCAAAAACAAAACAAAAACAACACTTGAAAAAGAGCAGAAGAAAAACGAGTCATCAAAAATAAGGTGTGTTGGCCTTACAATTGAGACAAGGCCTGACTTTGCAAAATTAGAGCATGCTGACCAGATGCTAAGGCTCGGGGCAACAAGAGTTGAACTGGGTGTTCAGACTGCTTATGATAATGTTCTTAAAAAAATAGAGCGGGGGCATACTGTAAAAGATTCAATTGATGCAACCCGAGCCTTAAAAGACACAGGATTTAAGATAAACTATCATATGATGATTGGCCTGCCCGGCTCAGGCAGGAAAAAAGATGTTAATTCTTTTAAAAAAATATTTTCAGACCAAAGATTTAAGCCAGACATGCTTAAAATATATCCATGCATGGTTTTAAAGGGAACAAAACTTTATGAATTATGGAAAGATAAAAAATATACTCCTGCAACAACAGAGGAAGCAGTTGAAATAATAACCGAGATAAAGAAATTTGTTCCGCCGTATGTAAGAATCATGAGGGTCCAGAGGGACATTCCAACATATCTGACAGAAGCAGGAGTTAATAAAACAAACCTAAGGCAGTACATTGAAAAAGAATTAAAAGAAAAGGGAATAAAATGCAATTGCATTAGATGCAGAGAGATTGGCCGCAAGCTGAAAAAAGAAAAAATAAATTTAAAAAATATAAAACTAAAAATCCTTGAATATGATGCAAGCAACGGAAAAGAGTTTTTCATAAGCTATGAGGATGTAAAAAATAATGCATTGATTGGATTCTGCAGGCTGAGGTTTCCATCACAAAGCTTAAGAAAGGAAATAACAAAAAACAGCGCACTGATAAGAGAGCTTCATGTTTTTGGCTCTGCTGTTGAAATAGGCAGTAAAGGAGAGATACAGCATGCCGGCTATGGAAAAAAGCTTTTAACTAAAGCAGAGCAGATAGCCATAAAAAATAAAAAACACAAAATAGTTATCATATCAGGCATAGGCGTAAGAAATTATTACAGAAACCTTGGCTATAAAAAGCAGGGGCCTTATATGGTCAAATATCTAAAATGACAAGAATACCTGGAACAGAAAATATTGAAATAAAAGAAAAATTTGAAGATAGATACAGGGCTCTTTCAGGAAAGGATTACAAAAAATTCATAGAAGCATCTTTATCATTCATGAGAAAAAGCATAAGGGTCAACACATTAAAAATAACAGTTGATGAGCTGAAAAAAAGATTAGAAAATGAATGGGAGCTTACCCAGATTCCATGGTGCAGAGAGGGTTTTTTTATTGAGCACAGGGCAGGAGAGAGAAGAGACATTGGAAACCTTATTGAGCACAATCTTGGCTATTTTTATGTTCAGGAAGCAGCTTCAATGATTCCGCCTGTTGTTCTTGAAGCAAAGCCAGATGATGTTGTTTTGGATATGTGCTCCTCCCCTGGCTCAAAAACAACACAGCTTGCAGCAATGATGCAAAATAAAGGTGTTTTAGTTTCAAATGATTCTGATTACAAGAGAATGACCCCACTGAGCCTTAATATCCAAAGAACAGGAGCAACAAATACATTGGTTACATTAATGGAAGGCAGATTCTTTAAAATGCCTTTTGACAAAATATTATTAGATGCTCCCTGTTCTGGAACAGGAACAATAAGAAAGAGCCTAAAGACATTGAAGATGTGGAATCCAAACATGGTTAAGAGGATTGCAGGAACGCAGAGGCAATTAATTGATGTTGCATTCAGCTGCTTAAAGCCAGGAGGAGTAATGACTTACTCAACATGCACGTTGGAGCCAGAGGAAAACGAGGCAATTATTGATTTTTTATTGAATAAATATGAAAATGCAAAGCTTGAGAAAATTAATTTAAACATAAAACACGGCCCTGCAATAACAGAGTTCAATGGCCAGAAATACAGCAAAGAAGTTGAGAAGTGTTTGAGGATATGGCCTCAGGACAATGACACGTGCGGTTTCTTTGTTACAAAAATCTTAAAGATAAGATAATCTAAAACAAATTAATAACAAAAATATTCTTTCAAAAATCAATACAATCTATAAACTCTTTTACTTTATTTTCTAATTTAACTTTTAATTTTTCTTTTAACTCCTCTTTTTGTTCGAATAATTCTCTTTCATTTTTGTCTTTTAAAAATAAATGATATTCTTTCCAATCTTTTAAATCTAAATTTTGCATAGACCTATATAACTTATTGTATTCTATAGCATCCTCATCTCCAATTTCTAATTTTTCATTTTCATGTTTGTAACGGATTATTTCATCAAGTTCAAAAATCCTTTCTAGTCTCTCATATAAATCTTCTGGCTTCATCTAAATCTTCTTTAACAACTTTAAAGTAAGTAAAACTTTATAAATCTTTCGCTAAACCAACCTCTAATGATGCAATTTTTTTATTGAATAAATATAAACTTATAAAATAATCAAGAAGAATTTCAACCATCCTAAACTATTAGCAAAACAAAAGTTTTATAATCTTTAACTTCCTAATAATAGTTATGGCATCTGATTTCATGAAATTTGTGCATTTTGTAAGGCCTCTCTCAAAAAAGGAGAGCAAGTATCTGTCTGAGATAGACAAATACCTTGAGCCTATGGACTTTAAGAAGATAAAAAACCTTCTGAAGAACAAACAAATAGGTGTTTCCTTCTCAAGCCTTGACATATCTGAAAGCATAGGAGAAGATGTTTCATTTCCACAGATTAACCTTGCTGTGGAGGATAACGAGCTTCAGCTTTTTATTGACAAGAAAAACAAGGAGATTCATGAAAAGGTTATGAGAAAGGCTTTCCGCTCTTTCTCAGAAAAAGCAAAAGACACTGTAAAAAAGTATATTGCTCCAAACATATTTGGGCTTGAGCTTGCAAAAGAGGCAGCAGCTTTGCAATTATTTGCAACAGACCCTGTGCATATACTGCTTTTAGGCGATCCCGGAACAGGAAAAACAGACATACTTAAGTCAGCAAGTAATCTGCATCCAATAACCTCATTTGGCCTTGGCTCAGGAGCCTCAAAGGCAGGGCTTTCAGCTGCTGTTATTGGAAATGAGGTAATAAAAGGCCTTCTTCCAATGGCCAATAACGGGATATGCTGCATTGACGAACTGAATTTAATGAAAAAAGCAGACTATGCTGCTTTGTATTCTGCAATGGAAAAGGGCTTTATCACTTATGACAAGGCAAACAAGCATTTCCAGCTTGATGCTAAAGTAAGGATTATTGCAACCTCTAACCCTAAAGGAGACCGCTTTGTTGGCAATATAATAAGCATACTGAAACAGCAGATTCCATTTGACTCTGCACTTTTGACAAGATTCCACCTGGTTTTTTTAATAAGAAGGCCAGGGCTTGAAAGGTTTACACAAATAACAGAAAAAATAGTTCAGGATGACAAGGTGAAAGTCAGCATAAAAGACATTGAATTCATAAAAGGTTATGTTGAGTTTGCAGAGCAGGTTGATGTTGAGTTTCCAAAAGAGCTTGAAAAGCAGGTTGTTAATTTTTCAACAGAGCTGAAAAAAGATGAAAAGAAATATTTAATTGAAATCTCTCCAAGGATTGTAATCGGCCTGATAAGACTCTCAAAAGCAGCAGCAAGAATGGAACTAAGAAAAGCAGTTACAAAAGAGGATATTGACAAGGCAGAGGAAATAATAAAATTTGGCCTTCAGATAAAAAGAGAGTGATTAGTAACTACTTAGAAATTTATATTCTTTAATACATAAAAATTTATATACTCTTTAATTAAAAATATACTAAAATGGAAAAAGACTTATTAGAATATAATACATTGAAAGGTAAAATAAGCCAAATTTTACTTAAAAATAAAGCTATTTATGGAGCTTCAGAAGGGTATAGTATTCTTTCTGGAGAGAAAAAATGTTCTAATCCTCTTATTCGAGAAAAATTAAATCGAGAAAAATTAAAATCTTTAGGATTCATAGTGTCTGAGAAAAGTATGGAGTTCACTCCTAAGATTTATAATAGGGACTCAGAATTTATTATTGATCATTCTGATAAAATTGATAATATAAACCAATTGGAGAATATGATTTATGAACATTGTAGGAGTGTTGGATGGTCACATAATGAAAACGGCTTTATAGTATGTAATCTTGTACCTGAACGAACATACAAGGAAGGAAAATATAAAAAAATAGCTGAAGAAATTTTTCCGTTAATTGCTGCGTATAAGAGTTACTAATTCTGAAGTTTTTAATTTTACGCACACAAATGCCTATCAAAACCATTAAATTTATAAATATCGGCCTTTAAAAAAGTTATGAGATAAAGAACAATAATGGGGTTAACCATGAAAGTAACTATATATACTACACCAATATGCCCGTACTGCATTATTATAAAAAATTACCTTAGGAAAAATAACATTAGTTTTGAAGAAATAGATGTTTTAAAAGACAGGGAAAAGGGAGAGGAAATGGCCAAAAAAAGCAAACAGGAAAATGTGCCTGTTGTTGAAGTTGATGAAAAAATTATTGTTGGGTATGACCTTAAGAAGCTAAAAGAGGCATTGGGAATAGAATGAGCAGTATATCATCAACTATAAAAAAGTTTTTTAAATCTAAATTTAACATTTACTTAGCAATAGCATTAGTGCTCATGGGGATATTTGCACTTGTTTTTACAAGTGAGCCAAAGATCAGCCAGAATGAGGGATTCTCAGTTATATTATTTTATCTTCCTACTTGCCCTCATTGCACTGAGCAAAAGCCAATATTCAATGAGCTTAAAGAGGAAATGAAAGATATAAACTTCTATTCATATGATGCCTCATCCAAGGAAGGCTCTGCATTGTTCTACAGATTAGCTGCAGAAGCAGGGCTTGACACATCAAAACTTGCAGTTCCTACAATCTTTGTTGAAAAGCATCCTTTAGTAGGATTTCATTCCAAAGAGCAAATCAAACAAACCATAAATGAATGCAAAGAAAAGTGCATCGCTGATGGAAATCACAATGTAAGCTCTCAGGAGGTAAAATCAAGCTTTAAAGATTTTGAACTGCCTTTTATTGGAAGGACAGATTTAACATCATTTTCAATACCTGTCTTGGCAATAATCCTGGGGCTTATTGATGGCTTTAATCCATGCGCCATGTGGATTCTTGTTTATTTAATTGGGCTTTTGATAGGATTAGATGACAGGAAGAAAGTATGGATTATTGTTGGCAGTTTTGTCCTTTCCTCAGGCATACTTTACTTCCTATTTATGACAGCATGGATAAACCTATTTCTCTTAGTAGGATACATCAGAACATTAACAATTCTTATAGGGCTTGTTGCATTAGGCGGAGGAATAATTCATTTAAAAGAATATTTCACAACTAAAGGAAGTCTGGCTTGTGAAGTAGGTGGTGAACAATCACATGAAAAAACAATAACTAAAATTCAGAAAATAATTTCACAGCCTGTTTCACTTGCAATTATATTATCAATAATCGGGCTTGCTTTTGTTGTCAACTCAGTTGAATTTGTATGTTCTTCTGCAATACCAGCTGTTTTCACGCAAATACTTGCCCTTAGCGGGTTATCAACTTTGCAGCATTATGCATATATAGGTTTGTACACCCTGTTTTTCATGCTGGATGATATGATTATTTTCAGCATGGCTGCATTTGCAATCAGCAGCTCATTTGGAGAGAAATATGCCAAATACTGCAGGCTCATCGGGGGAATAATACTCACTTTGTTAGGATTTATACTGGTTTTTGCACCCCAGTTTTTAAGGTAAGGAGGAAATAATGCCAAACACAAAAGAAAAAATAATATTTGAGCCAAGAAACAGCTATGCTCACGAGCCTGATGAATCAATATTATATGATACAATAATTGTTGGCACAGGAGTTACAGGCTTGGCATCTGCTATGTATACTGCAAGATTAGGGCTTAAAACCCTGGTAATCGGAGAACTGCCTGGTGGAACAATAGCACTGACAGGAACTGTTGAGAACTACCCTGGCTTTGTTTCCATAGACGGCCAGAAACTTGCCCAGCTGATGGAAAATCATGCAATGGATTATGATGTTGATACCCTTATAGACATAGTTGAAAAAATTTCTGTGAAAGGAAAGGAAAAGTTCACAGTCCATCTTGAGAAAAAAGAATTTAACAGCAAAACAATTATTCTTGCAACAGGAACTAAAGTGAGAAAGTTAGGTGTTCCCGGAGAAAAGGAATTTTTTGGAAAAGGGGTTTATTACTGCGCGCTTTGCGATGCCCATCATGTAAAAGACAAGATTATTGCAGTAATAGGCGGCGGAGACAGTGCTGTAAAAGAGGCTAATCTGCTCACAGAATATGCAAAAAAAATCTATATTATAAACAATGAAGATAAGCTTCATCCAGAATTCTCAAACTCTAAAAAATTGCAGGAGAATGTTAAACAAGGCAAGATAGAAGCAATAAACAGCATTGAAGTAAGAGAAATAAAAGGCAAAGACAGAGTTGAGAAAGTTGTTTTTAACAAGCAGTACAAGGGAAGCACAGAGTTGAAATTAGAAGGCGTATTTATTTACATAGGTCTTATTCCTGTTAGCAAATTAGCAGGTGATGCAGGCATTAATCTAAATGCCAAAGGGGAAGTGATGATCAACCAGAATTCTGAAACAAACATTCCGGGATTCTATGCTGTAGGAGATGTCACAGACACTAACCTGAAGCAGGCAATTATCGGAGTCTCGCAAGGCGTGACTGCTGCGTATAATGCTTATAAGTACATAAACCAATAGTTCTAAGAGGTAAAATGAAAATCAAAATCTTAGGAACAGGATGCCCTAAATGCAAAAAGCTGGAAGAAAATGCAAGAAAAGCATTAGCTGAAACAAAAATAAAAGCAGAAATCATCAAAATAACAGACATTAATGAAATTGTTGATTATGGGGTTATGTCCATGCCTGCAATTGTTATTGACAATAAGCTAAAATGTTCAGGCAGGATACCGGATGTTGAAGAAATAAAAGAGTGGCTGAAATGATTAATAAAAGAAATATACAAGGAGTTTTAGTAATACTTATCTTATTGACAGGAGTTGGCTGCTCACTAAATAACAAACCAGTTGATAATACTGCAACATCAAACAATTCTCAATCCTCTGAAGTTGAAAAAATAGAATTATTTCATTTCCATGGAAATAGCCAATGTTATTCATGCGTAACAGTAGGTGATTATGCAGAAGAGACTGTAAAAACTTATTTTGCTGATGAACTTGAATCAGGCAGGATTGTTTTTGACCATATCAATATAGAGCTTCTTGAAAATAAGATAACTGCTATGAAATATGAAGCAACAGGCTCTTCATTATGGATTGGAGTTTACAGAAAAGATGGAAGCTTTTCAAAAGAGGAAAATACCAATGTCTGGTATAAAATAAATGATAAGCAGGATTACATGGATTATTTAAAACAAATCCTTGAGCAAAAACTTAGTGATAGCTAAAATGAATATAATGGCTTTTATGGAAACAATGGGCACAAGTGATATTGCTTTAGTTGCAGCTTTTTTTATAGGGCTGATGACTGCTATAAGCCCATGCCCATTGGCAACAAACATAACTGCTATTGCATATATTTCCAAAAAAATAGAGAATGGGAAACATACGCTGATTACAGGTTTGATTTATACTCTGGGAAGGATGCTGACTTATGTTGGCATTGCATCCTTGATTGTTTATGTTGGCCTGAATGTTCAGGCAATCTCACTGTTTCTGCAAAAATATGGCGAAAAAATCCTTGGACCATTATTGATATTTATTGGATTGGCTATGCTGGATGTAATCAAGCTGAACTTTATTAAAGGCAGTAAAAGATTGGATAATCTGAAAGAAAAACTGTCTGAAAAAGGATATCTTGGAAGCTTTATCCTGGGAGTTATTTTTGCATTGGCCTTTTGCCCATTTAGTGCTGTTTTATTCTTTGGAATGCTGATACCTCTTGCCCTGAAATTTGGCGATGGAATACTAATCCCCTCTGTATTTGCATTTGCTACAGGATTGCCAGTAATTTTGTTTTCATTTGTGCTTGTATTCAGTGTTTCAAAACTAGGGCGTGTAATGAATAAGGTTCAGCTGTTTGAAAAATATATGAGGTATATTGTTTCAATAATTTTTATTTTTTCTGGTATTTATTACACAATATCAATCTGGTGGCTTTAAATGTTTATAAAAGACTTGTTTTTTTCAGGAATCAGTGCATTAACAGAATACCTGTCAGCCCATGTTTTAACATGCCTTATTCCTGCATTCTTTATAGCAGGGGCAATCGCAGTTTTTCTTAAAAAAGAATATGTGCTGAAATATTTGGGTCCAAAAACAAAAAAATATGTTTCTTATTCTGTTGCTGCTGTTTCCGGATGCATTCTGGCTGTCTGTTCATGCACAATTTTGCCATTGTTTGCGAGCATAAGGAAAAGGGGAGCAGGCTTAGGCCCGGCAATAACTTTTCTTTTTTCAGGACCAGCTATTAATCTGCTTGCAATTATATATACTGCAAGAGCTTTAGGTTTTGATTTGGGCGTGGCAAGGGCTATTTCAGCTATCTTGCTGTCAGTGATTATTGGCCTGATAATGCACTTTTTATTTAAAGGAGAAAAAATAAAAAATAAATCTAATTTTTCAGATTTGGTATCAGAAGTTCCTAAGTCAAAAACAACTATTTTATCTTTTTTTATCCTTCTGATCGGAATACTGATTGTTAACGGGCTTCAGATTGCTTTTAATTTAAAATTGATTATTTTTGGAATATTGATTATCCTGCTGATAATCTTATTAAAATTAAGATTTACTAAAAAGGATAATATTGAATGGATGAAAGAGACATGGGACATTGCAAAACTGATAACTCCTTACTTGCTTGTAGGTGTTTTCATAGCAGGAATAGTTGGTTTTCTAATGCCAAGGGAAATTGTCCAGGCTTACCTTGGGGGAAACAGCCTATTGTCTAATTTTATTGCCTCTGTTTTTGGGGCATTTATGTATTTTGCAACACTAACCGAAGTCCCAATTATTGGAGAATTAATGAAATTAGGGATGGGCAAAGGCCCTGCACTGGCTTTATTGCTGGCAGGCCCAAGCTTGAGCCTTCCAAACATGCTGGTTATAAGAAAAATATTGGGAAATAAGCAAACAATAGCTTATATTTCTTTAGTCATAATCTTTTCAACCATTGCAGGGTTAATATTTGGCTTGACATGAAAATATACTGCATTCTTTAATAACAATTCATACTTAAAAACCAAAACTTATTTATATAACAGTTCAACTATAATTTTAAAAAATGGTGAACATATTCGAGAAATTCATAAAAACTTTCTTCAAGAATCTTTTCAGAAGGAAAAAGCACATCAAGCTAGGCCTATACGGGCCTCCAAATGCCGGAAAAACAACACTGGCTAACAAAATCTGCGAGGACTGGCTGGGAGAGAGCATGGGCAAGGTAACAAATATCCCTCATGAAACCCGTGAGATTCAGATAAAGGAGCAGATAGTCATCAAAAGCGGCAAAAAAGAGATTTCTTTTAATCTTGTTGACACTCCTGGGATTGCAACCAAGATAGATTATGAGGACTTTATGAAGTTTGGCATGAGTGCAACTAATGCCAAAAAGAGAGCAAAAGAAGCAACAAAAGGGGTTATAGACTCTATCAGATGGCTTGACAACATGGACACAGTGGTTGTTGTTCTTGATGCAACAAAAGACCCTTATTCACAGGTTAACATAACAATCATCGGAAATTTAGAGGCAAGGAAGATTCCTGTTTTGATAGTAGCCAATAAAGTTGATTTAAGAAAGGCAAAGATGAAAAAAGTCCAGTCAGCATTTCCCCAGTATCATGTTGTTGGGATATCTGCTAAGTATGGCACCAATATTGATGAATTTTACCAGGGATTATTTAAGGTGGTAGGATAATGCTGACACTGCAGTTTGTTCCATACAGCGAAATAGAATATCTCAGCTCAGTTGGAAGAATAAGGAAACTCCTTAACATAACAAAGGAAAACAGGATAGTTCTGTTGCAGGGCAGATTAAGGAAAGAGGAAGAGACCGAGCTTATAAAAGCAACCATGGAAGAGATAGACAAGGATTTCAAGGGAATAGAGCTGTCTGTTATATACCCAGACAAGAAAGAGAATGATTTATTCAGAAAGATAAAAAGGAATTTTGTTAATATGCTTCTTGGTGACAGGCAGGGCCTGACAATTATTGGGCCAGCATCTGTTGTAAGGGAGATAAAAAAAGACCCTGACAAGATACAGCTTTTTACTGAAGAGGATTCTAAAATTAAAAAGAGGAGGAAGATTTAATTCTTGAGTTAAAATGCCCCATCAATGTGTCAGGTGCGGAAAATTCTATGATGATGGGGCTGAAGAGATATTAAAGGGCTGCCCATGCGGCGGAAGGCTGTTTTTTTATATAAATAAGAAAAAGCTTGAGGAATCAAAAAACATAGTAACTGACCTGACAACTAAGGAAAAGGATGAGATTGAACAAGATGTTTTTGACCTTATTGGCATAGAAAGGGACATAGAAAAGCCAGTTGTTCTTGACCTTGAATCAATAAGAATCCTAAAGCCTGGAAAATATGAGCTTGATATTGTCAATTTATTTAAGAAAAGGCCATTGATATACAAGCTTGAAGAAGGAAAATACCTGATTGACCTTCCGGAAAGCTTTAAGAAAGAAGAAAAGTAAATTAATTAAATTACATAAAATTCTATTACCCGCTTTTTATAATAATAACATATTATTACAAAAGATTTTTATATTATTAATACTTTCAAATAATTATGAATGAAGATTATTCAGGCAAACCTGCATATGACCCTAATTGCAAATTAACTGAGGAAGATATCATAAAGTGTATAGACTACGTTGCTACTCAAACTGGTTTAACAGTAGATCGTATGAATAAAGGCATTGAGACTACATTAAAAGAAATCAAAGAATTGAAAGAAGGGCATAAAAGAAATAATTCTATCCTATAATTTTTGTTTGTTAAAAATTAAGTCCTTTTCTCAATTGCATTTAAAATCAGGATCCTTGTTATATTTTTCTTTAGGAACCCTGAGTAGTAGTTTGTATAATCAGGCGTTAGGTTAAACCGATTATGAGCAGAAATTTAATAAAAGTTTATATACTATAAAATTTTTTTATTAAGTATGAAAGCCAATAACGAACAGATAATCAAATATTATGATTCATGTGAAATTGACTATAAGCTTCTCTGGCATCTGAATAAAAGTTATGCTTTTCATTATGGTTACTGGGATGAAAAAGTAAAAAATTTTGACCAAGCTCTTTTGAGAACTAATGAAATAATAATAGAAATAGCAAAAATAAAAAAAACTGACAAAGTTCTGGATGCTGGATGCGGAATTGGAGGAACTTCCATATTTATTGCTAGAAAAATTGGCTGTAAAGTTGAAGGGATTACAATTTGTCAGAATCAGGTTGATAAAGCGAAAAAACTTGCAAAAAAGCTTAATGTAAGCTCATTAGTTAATTTTTCAAACCAGGATTATATGAATACAAAATTCAAATCAAATAGTTTTGATGTTATCTTTGCATTAGAAAGTGCTTGTCATTCTGATAAGGAAAAATTCCTGAGAGAAGCTTATCGCTTGTTAAAAAAAGGTGGAAGATTGGTTGTGGCTGATTTTTTTAACTCAAAATCAAATTTTTCTGATAAAGAGAAAAAATTAATGAATAAATGGTTAAATGGCTGGGCAGTTGATTCTTTGGAAACCCCTTTGTTTTTTAAAACCAAGTCAAAGAATATAGGATTCAAAAATATAAAATATGAAAAAATTAATGATAATATTATGAATTCATCCAAAAGAATGTATCTGGCTTCTTTCCCTGGTTTTATTGTTACTTATATTTGCAATTTTCTTGGAATTAGAAATAAATCTCAAACAAAAAATGTCACTGCAGCATATTCTCAATATAAGGCTTTGAAAGAAAATTTATGGGAATATGGAATTTTTTATGCAGAAAAAAAATAATTAATTTAAAACTGACTTATATACCTTAAGCATTCTTTTGGACATCTTTTGGATTGAATAGCTGCTTGCTGTTTTTCTTGCATTTTGAGACATTTTTTCCCTTAGTTTATCATCATCCAGCACCTTGATTACTTTTTCACTAAAGTCTCTTATTGAATCTTGGACCATAAAACCATTTTTTCCATTAACAACATCCCTAACGCCGGGAGAATCAACTGCAACAACAGGTATTCCTGCTGCCATTGCCTCAACCAAAACCAGGCCCTGGGTTTCACTAACAGAGCTGAAGACAAAAAGGTCTGCTGCTCCGTAATAATTCTGCACAGCATTGGAGTGCCCAACCAAAAAAACCTTTGTCTCTAAATTAAGTTTTTTAATCAAATCAACCAAGTAATCTTTTTTAGTTCTGCTCCCGACAAGCATCAGATAAGTGTTTGGCTTTTTGTTTAGAACCAGCTTAAATGACTTAATTAAAAACTCAAGGTTTTTTTCTTTTGCTATCCTTCCAGCGTACAAAAGCAGTTTTTGCTCTAGGCTAAGATTATATTTTTTTCTGATGATTTCCCTGTTTGGGTTTCCAAAAACATCAAGATTAATGCCAGTTGGAACAACCTCAATCCTTGATTTAATCCCCTGGTTTAGAAGCATTTTTTTTATGCTTTCAGAAGGGGCTATTACGCAGTCGCATTTATTGGCATAATCCTTTACAAGCCATCTTGTGAACATTTGGACTGTCTCCTGCTCAAATGGAATGTAATGGCTGTATTTGTCATACTGCGTGTGGTGTGTAAAAATAAGCGGTTTATTGTAAATATCTGCAAAAAAAGAGCCATAGTTTCCCATAACAAAAGGATGCTGAGTGTGTATAACATCCAATTGTTTGATAACATCTAGCATTTTTTTAGCTAATGGTGGAAGTGATATCCTATAATCATTCTGAAGAGGCAGCCTCACTGACTTAATCCTGAGTATGTTCTTCTCATCATCCTTATAATCTGGGCATGTCGGGGCAAATATGTAAACCTCATGACCCAGTTCTTCCAGCCCTTTTTTGAAAGAAGATATTGAATTAACAACCCCGTTTATAACTGGCTTGTAAATATTTGTGAATATCCCGATTTTCATAAAACCAACACCTACTTTTTCTAGTCCAATTTTCTTGCTATTCTAATTAAATCATTTATTGTTAAAGAATCTTTGCTTTTTTTATCTAGCTTTTTTGCCCATATTGTTATATCCTTAATATAGGATTCTATTGAGTTTAGGGTTGCAAGTGAGTGAACACTTTTTTTTATTCTATTATAAACAAGATTAGTCAGGCTTCCATGAAGCTTAATATTTTTTTTATCAAAATGTTTTCCCAGCATGTCTTCCCAGCCCCTGATTCCAACAATATCCGGACCGATTGCCCCATGCCTTGCAAATATAACTTTTTTTGGAACATCAAAGTCATTTATCATCCTGTTTAAATGGCTGTCAGCTATCTTCAGGCTTTGCTCATCAGGCCATGGAACCCAGTATGGTATATACCTTGATAAGGCAGATGCTGTTGGAGAGTGCGCCCAGAATGTTCCTATTGAATAGCCATTTGAATGCCCATCTTTTTTATTCCTCTCGTACCATAGATATGCACTAAGCAGGCTGAGGTTTGTTATGTGGTCTGTTTGTATCTTTATGAAATTTAGTTTGTTTTTTTTGCAATAATTATTAACATCCTTATCAAGGCCTATTGGAGTGCCCCATTCAGACTCCGGCCTTTGCTCAACAGGATAGTCAAGGCTCCAGCCGCTGTTGTGATTTTGATTGCTTTTTTTAAGCCAGTTGTCTATTCTTTCAGAGCCATTAACATATTCCTCAAATTCAATTCCGCCATAACCGCCAAGCTGAAACCAGATATTCTTGTCAATTTTGTACTGTTTCCATGACTGTGTATTTTCTATGAAGATTACTGTCCCATCTTTCTTAAGGTATTTTTTTATAAAGAAATTATATGCTTCTGGAAGCTTATTGAACTTGATCCTGTTGATTAAATACCTTTTTATCATTGTCCTGTCATGTATGACATCATCATGGATTATTATATCAATATTTTTATTGTTTTTTAAAATAATCTTTGCAAGTTCGCTGCCTTCCCTTAAATACTTTTTAATATTATCCGGCTTTATTGGATTAAACAGCCTTAGCTCAATTGCCATTGTATGAACAGGAAGCAGCGGGGCATTCATTGCATTGGCAATGTCTGCTGCTGCTCCAGAGCCGGGCCCTACTATTATTGAGTTAAATTTTTTATTTTCCAGAACATCATAGGCTCTTATTACATTGTCTGCAAGGTTCTCAACATTTATTATATTTGCAGTCTTTCTCCTGTATATTATATACAGTGATGGGCGAAAATAATGCCACAAATACTTGTATCTTGACTGGGCCCTTATATTAACAAGTGCTGCTGCAGCAGAGGATGTGAAAAAAGAAGAGCTCTCAACACATATACTTGGATAGATTGTTTTCATATTTAGCTCTGTTCTTATGCATATTATATAAAATTTTCCCTGGTTTTACAGAAAACTATATAAACCATGGTTTTACTACCAGGATTGCGCCTCGGTGGCTTAGTGGCTATAGCGGCGGACTTGTAATCCGCAGGTCGGGGGTTCAAATCCCCCCTGAGGCTTTCACTCTTAAAAATGGAACAAAAAATAAAGAAAAAATATGAGGAACTGAAAAAGAAGTATTCCCTGCCTGATTTTGAGGAATTAAACAAGGACTTTGAAATCTCAATCATAGAGCATGAGGATTTTTTATTAAGGGAAATAATGAAAAAGATAATCAGCAAGACAACTTCTGTTTGCGAGTCCTTTGAGAATTTGTTAACTCCTGACAATACAGTAGTGAGCATCTATGAATACAGGGCGTTTAATGACGCAGGGAGGGAGGAAATATTTAAATTGTACAAAAAGCTCAAGGTTCTTGAAAAATTATCATTAGAGCTTTCGTTAAATCATGACGAAAAAAAAGATGCTGAATTTATTAATGAATTTTTCAGTTCATGGGAAAGCTTAAAAAACAAGATAATAAAGATTATTAGAAAAATGAGGGATTTTTGGGAAAAAGAATCAACAAGAAAAGAGAATGAGGAATATTTTGGCTAAAATGAACATTGTATTGTTGGGCTTGCCCGGCGTTGGCAAGGGAACTTATGCAAAGAAAATCTCAAATATATATGATATTCCGCAGATTTCAACAGGAGACATGTTCAGGGAAGCTATGAAGAACAGGACAAAGATTGGCCTGCTTGCCAAAACATATATTGACAAGGGCAATCTCGTGCCTGATGATGTCACAATAAAACTTGTTGAGGAAAGGCTAAAGCAGGATGACTGCAAAAACGGCTTTATGCTTGATGGCTTTCCAAGGACAATAGCACAGGCAGAGGCATTGGATAAAATAGTTGTTATTGATAAGGTGCTGGATTTCACAGCCTCAGAGGAAATAATAATTGACAGGCTCTCTGGCAGAAGGATTTGCAAAAGCTGCGGCGCTATATACCATATCAGGAATATAATCCCAAAGGTGAAAGGTGTTTGCGACAAATGCGGTGGAGAGGTTTACCAGAGGGATGATGACAAGCCAAAAGCAATAAAGGAACGGTTTATTGTTTACAAAAAACAAACAGAGCCTTTAATAAAATATTACACTAAAAAAGGAATTCTAAGGAGTATTAATGCTGATTGGCCAATTGAGCAGGTTGACAATGTAATATCTGATGCCAGAAAGGCATTAGAGGAATAATTTTCAGTCTATTTTTATTGAAAAAGAGATAAGCTCTTTTTTTAGTTGTTCAAAATTCTTAAATAAAATCATCTTCATTCCTAATTCTTTTGCAGGAGGGATGTTTTGTTCCATATCATCTATATAAATACATTCAGTTGCATCAACACCTAATCGTTTAACTGTTTCTTTGAAAATAGAGATATCCGGCTTTGCTATTTTTGTTTCATATGAGGCTGTAATCACATCAAAAACCTCATTTAGTTTGTGTTCAGCAATAATTTCTTCTAACCAGTCTTCTATATGGTTTGATAATAAGCCTACCTTATAATCCTTTTTTAATTTTTTAATCAGGTCTAAGACCTCATATCTAAATCCGGAAAATTCCATTAAATCTTTTCTAAAGATTTTCTGGTCTATTTTCAGGAATTTAGAAACATTTAACCAGAACATTTTTGAATCCATCTTGCTTATTCTTGCTTTGGACCAATTATCAATAATCACCCTTTTTAATTCTTCAGGGTCTACCCCTAATTTAGATGCATATATTTCACCAAAAGAACTAAAACCACCTTTAATAGACAATACTCCACCATAATCAAAAATTATTGCTTTAATCACGCAATGCTGGAATTAGGTTAAATATAATAAACCTTCTGTAATACAATCTTCTATTTTTCCAATCAATCCATTGTCATTATATCTCTCTTTTATTTCAGAAATTTCATTTTTAATGTTTAATTGTATCTTGTGTGCATGCAATCTTCCAATATACAAATTGTTATGTGCACCGCTTTTATCCCCTTTTTTATAAAATTCTTCAGCACTTTTAAGTAAATTATTTACAGCAATGCGATGGCTTGCTTTTTCCATGATTTTGAAAATTAGTTTATAGTTTACTGAGAACTTTTTTTTATTGTATTCTAACTCCTCTTTCTGAAATTCGTCAAACCACTTTTCGAACTCAAATTTTGCTAATCCAATGTTACCTTCATCTAATAATCCCTGACAATAGTTTAGTCTTGACCTATGATATTTTTTATCTGCTGTATCAAGATAACTCAAGCTTTCTTTCTGAAATTCTTTAACACAATTTTCAAACTCAACTTGTGCCCGTTGAGTGCGACCTTTATCTGCTAAGTTATAACACTCATTTAGTTTTAATATAAACTCATTTTCATCCATTTTATTATTAGAATGATTTAATCATTTATAAATCTTTCTTTTTTAGTAATTTTTTAGTGGTAACAATTTTTGTACAAGCAAATAAATCAGAATTATTATCATTAAAGATTTTCTTAATAACTATTGTTGCATAAGAGCCCTTTGGGAGCTTAAATGATATTATGCATTTCTTTTTGTCTTTGTTTAATTCATCTTTTTCAACTTTTGTTTTAATGTCTTCTGCAATTACAAACATATCCCTTTCATTGCCTTCTGAGGCAAGCTCCGGCATCCCCCTTATTATGAAATCCCTTAATTTGATTCCTTCTTCTTCAAGAATTTTTAATGAAATATCTCTTAATTTATTGTTCTTGAACTCAGTTCCAAAACCTATTATTGGTATCTTTGCATTTTTTATCTCTTTTTTTGGAAATACAAAAAAACCATTGGAGTAATCAACCTTTTTGTATTCCTTTTCTTTTAGCATAATTATCTCAGAAATTGTCTTGTTAAACATTAAGCTCTGGAAAGCATGCACATACATCATCCTTATTTTTTTTGGAACTTTCTTTATTGCACCAATAAAATCATTTGGCAGTCTTGAAATATGCTCTTTTACATCTTTTTCAAAACCAGATGTTTTTTCAGAGGAATCCTCTAAAATCAAATCAACTGCTTTTTTGAAATCCTTTTTCAGCACTGACTTGCCTATTTCAGCGTTGTTTTTGCTAAAGCGCTGCTCATCAAAGTAATTTGGGATTGATAATGTTTTTGAATTAATTTTAATTTTTTCTTTGCTTAGGTTTCTTACTGTTATGACAAACTCATTACCCTTTAAGTCACCTAAACTAAGTCTTTCATCACCCCTGCCTTTGTAAATAAGCTCAATGTCTTTTAATTCAATATCTTTTATTTTATTAAATCCCTTAATAGAAATCATCTGCTCTGTTATAGCATTTTTGTCTTTTGAGCCAGCATATCCTATGTTTTTCCTGTCTGTTTTTAGGTAATGCGCAATAGCTGAAACAGCTCTTTCTGTAGTGTAGTTCTTTTTTTTAAGAATGAAATAAGTGTAATTTCCACTGTCTTTTAACTCTGTGTTTGTTATTTCTTTTACTATGAAATCCTCAAGAATCTGTTTTATTTTATACATGCAATATATGAAAACACAAAACATTAATAAAGCTTCATATTTTTCCTGAAGATATGAGCCTGTAGCCTAGTCTGGATAGGGTGACAGCCTCCTACTGAACAGAGTTCAGTCCTTTTGAGCTAGTTCAAAAGTAAGCTGTAGATCCCGGGTTCGAACCAAATGGTTGCTCACAGCTTCTTGCTAAGCTGGCACGCATAGAGGATTTTGCTTAAAAGCAAAATCCCCTTAGTTCGATGTTCGCAAAAAAGAGCAATTATTTTTGAAAGTCCCGGCAGGCTCGCTTTTTTAAAATGAGAAAAATAAAACCACAGCTATTATCTGCAATAATTGGAATTGTTATAGTGATATTCCTTTGCTGGTATATCAAAATTGAGGAGATAATAAGGGCTTTCAGCTACTTTTCTTTTAACAACCTTATATTATTTATAGCAGTATCAATAATAATGATGCTTCTGCATACATTCAAGTGGAACATAATCCTAAAAGCCCAGGGTTGTAAGGTTCCTTTTTTCAAGCTTTTTACCTATAAGCTGGCTGGATTTGCAGTAAGTTATGTAACTCCTTCTGCTCATATTGGAGGTGAGCCTGTAAAGGCATACCTGCTTAACAAGAATCATAATATTGAATTTAAAAAATCACTATCATCTGTTGTTATTGACAAATCACTGGAATTAAGCCTTGATGGATTTTTTGCGTGCATAACTATACTTATTATTTTAGTTAATTTTACAGTTCCAAAAAACACAGCAATCCTCATGGCCCTTGGCTTTTTTGTAATGGCTTCTGCAATGTATGCTTTTTATCACTTAACCCTAACAGAAAAAGGGTTTTTTACAACATGCTTCAGGCTGCTAAGGCTTCACAAATGGAAGCTCACTAAAAAATATGAAAAGGACATCAAGGGCATGGAATCGCATTTGATTTACTTTTTTAAGTACAACAAAAAGGGATTCAGGAATGCTTTTCTCACTTTCCTTTTGGTATGGATTTTAATGTTTTTTGAGTTCAAATTAGCATTGCTTTTATTGGGTTATAATGCATCATTTGTAGCTATTTTTATATTCTTTTCCCTTGTTGGTATTGCTTATATTATTCCGGTGCCTGCTGCTCTCGGCGCTTTGGAATTTGGCCAATCATCAGCATCTGTTATGCTTGGGATTAGCAAGAGTGTAGGGCTTGCACTCAGCATTATTATCCGAAGCAGGGACATGATATGGGTATTTTTGGGGCTGTCATACCTTGCCCTGCACAAGATTAATTTTAGAGAAATAAAGGGAGAAAATAATGAAAGTTAGCATTATAGTTTAAAAATGAAAACCACTTTTCTTAAAAAAGCACTTGGTGTTTTTAACAGGTCAGTTAAGGTTAGATTCAAAGGAATAAGAAAGTATAATGGAAATGCAGGGCAGATATTGAAGCAATGTGTTGATAGCTGCTGGAACGGAAATTATTTTCAGGCAAGTGCTGGGCATTTTTCCTGCTTTTACATAAGGGATTTTGGAATCAGCGTGCAGGCATTATTGAATCTTGGCTATAGGGACAGGGTTATTAAAACACTTAACTTTGTATTGGATGTTTATTCAAGGAATAATAAAATAACAACTACAATCTATAATGATTCTGTTGTTGACTTTCCATACTATACTCCAGAGTCAGCTGCTTATCTTCTGCATTCAATAAGATTAGCTGATGCAAAAGAGCTGTTGCTGAAGCATAAGTTCTTTCTTGAGAACGAAATAAAAAAAGCTTTTTTTGAATCATTTGATTCTGATTCTGGGCTGATTAAAAAGAATGCTTATTTTTCCTCAATGAAAGACAATTCACTAAGAAAATCTTCCCTTTACAATAATGTCATGCTCGCAATGCTCAGCAATGACATTGATTATTTTAAGCTTTACAATCCGTTTAAGGGTTATGATTTTAAGAAAACAATAAAAGATAATTTCTGGAACGGAAGTTATTTCCTTGATGACCTTTCCGGACTGGATTATGTTGCTGGTGATGCAAATGTTTTTCCATACTGGACAGGATTGTTTGATTCAAAGAAGATGATTAGGCTTTCATTGGATGCAATACAAAAAGAGGGACTGGACAAGCCGTTTCCCCTGAAATATACAAAAGAAAAAGTTGGAAAATATTTGCTCTTGCACAGCATTTTAGTCCCTAATTACGAGGGCAACGCTATCTGGACTAATCTTGGCCAGTGCTTTATTGATGTTGTTAAAAAGATTGATAAGGAAAAGGCAGAGGAATATATTGGGCAGTATATTAAAAATGTTGAAAAATATAAGAATTATCTTGAAGTCTTTAATCCGGACGGCACTCCCTATAAAACCCCTGTTTATTATGCTGATGAGGCCATGCTCTGGTCTTCTAACCTTCTTGATTCAATGAAAAATAGAATATAAGTTACAATTGTACCAATAGAGAGGTTACGTTTGTAGCCAAAACATTTATATACTAATGTATTTAAATAGATACATATGTATCAAAAAAGAAACAAATGGCTTGAAGTAATCGCTCTTTATACAGGCAATTACAAAGCAGAATTTTATTTAAGGCAAATAGCAAAGCTTGCAAAACTGCCTGTTAAAACCTGCCAAAACTTTCTTTCTCAATTAGAGAAAGATAAGATACTCAAAGGCAAGATAGAAGGAAAGAATAAATATTTTTCTTTAAATTTAGATAACATTCAAACTAAATCTTATCTATTGCAAGCAGAGATTCACAAAACAGACTTGTTCTTAGAAAATTATCCACAAATTAAGACTTTCTTGAAATCTTTTAACACAAATATTCCAATAATTGTCTTTGGCAGTTTTGCTAAATTAAAAGCTAACAAGGACTCCGATATAGATTTATTTATTGTTTCAGAAAAGGGGCAAAAGCTGCCTTTTCATCTCTTGCCTTATAAAGTACACCAGGTTAACCTATCAGAGAACTCTTTCATGAAATCATTAAAAGAACAGGAAGTAATTATAAAAGAAATAGAAGAAAATCATGTAATTTTAAATAATCATTCTTTCTATGTAAATATGATGTGGGGATACTATGCAAAATAAAAAGCTAAGATGGTGTTTTAAATTGAAAGATGGAATAAAATAATTGAGCCAAATGAAAGATTATCAAAACCTTATTTTGAACAGGCAAAGTCCTCTTTGCTAAGAGCTGAAAAAGACTTAAATGACAAGGATTTTCTTTGGGCAACTGTAGCTATTTATTATTCCGAATATTATGCTCTTTATTCTTTTCTCCAGAGAATTGGAGTAAAATGTGAAAATCATGCTTGCTCTATTCTTGCAACTACTTTGCTTTTAGGAGAAGACAAAACTAAAACAATAAACCAGCATAAAGGCAAGAGAATTGATGCACAATATTACATGAAAGTTGGTCAAGAAAATAAAGTTAGATTAATGCTGCAAGAAGCAAAAGCATTTGTATCAAATTTTGATGAATTAATCTCTAATTTGTCTGACAAAGATATAATTTGTTACAGGGAAAGTATTTTCAAAGAACGTTAAATAAACCAGATCTTATTATACCCAAGTTAATTTTTCTGGTATTTTGGAATTTAATTGGCTTGTTTTGTGTTCAAAGAGTTGTGAAACAAATCTTTCTTTAAAAATATATAAGCATAACCAAGTGGCAGTGATTTTTTAAGATGAATATTTTCCGGAATTTATTTGCTAATTCTAAAAAAACCAATAAAAAAGCCAGGCAAAGCATAAAAATCAAATTGAGTTATTCACTAAGAATTTAGCTTTCTGTAAGAAGATGGTTAGAAATGAATGTGAAAGAATTTGAAAAACTTGTAAAAGAAAAAGA